>Ga0209635_10003779_pt1 | contig 11840 bp, 10 predicted proteins | sample DeeMarSWOR230_32_FD_187463 | JGI IMG/M metagenome (GOLD analysis project Ga0209635, IMG submission 187463) | Marine sediment microbial communities from White Oak River estuary, North Carolina - WOR-2-30_32 (SPAdes) (version 2) | ecosystem: Environmental > Aquatic > Marine > Intertidal zone >...
ACGAGGCCCATTCTAGAGAGGAAAAAGACCAGAGTAGGGAGCTCAAAAACAAGGGCGATGCCTAGAAGCACACGAAGGGCCAGACTGAAGTAATCGTCCACAGTAATTACTGGTTGGAAATCCGATCCCATGTTGAGGAAGAAGCGGCAGGCAAAGGGGAAGACAACGAAGTATCCGAAAACAGCTCCTCCAGCAAAGAATATGGTAGTGAACAGCACGAAAGGAACTACATATTTTTTTTCTTTTTGATAAAGGCCTGGGGCCACAAACATCCAGAGCTGGATAAAGATGAAAGGAGACATGAAAAAGATCGCGGCCAGAAAGGAAACCTTGATGTAAAGCATGAAGGGTGCGGTGAGTTTGGTGAAGGCGAGTTTTGTTCCTTCGGGGAGGTATTTAGTTACAGGTATAGCAAGGATGTGGTACAGCTCTTTGTGGAAGAACCAGGCAGGGATGATACCTACGAAAAGGGCGACAAAGGAGTAGAAGAGTCTCTTCCTAAGGTCTTCCAGATGTTCGAGGAAGGTCATCTCGTCAGGGGACTTTTTTCCCTTCCTCATCCTCTCCCACTTTCTTGTTGAGCTCTTCTTTTATGTCTTTAAATTCTTCGGCCTGGATTTCCTCTTCGATTTTCTCCTTGATTTCATCCGATGTTTTGCGGAATTCTCGAAGGGCCTTTCCTATGGACCTTCCCACCTCAGGAAGTTTTTTGGGGCCAAAGATAAGGAGTGCGATGGCCAATATGACGATCAGTTCTGGGACACCTATGCTTCCGAACATTGTCTCACGCTATGTTTTGAGAATGATAAAGAACTATAGCCCGTCAGTGGCAAGAAGTCAATACTTCAGGATCAGACATTGGTATTTTGAGTCAGTCACATGAAGGTAAAGATCTATGGAAGCATCTCTATTTACGTGATACTAGAAGGCTCTATTTCAGCTTTTGGGAATGGTTTTGCTCAAGTGAAGATTTTTAACGCCATTCCTTTACCGCCCTTCTCGACGGCGCTGAACTCCGCACCTCAACACCCATCTCTTCTCCTTTGTCCTCTGTTCCCGTGCTTACCCACAACTCTTATCCCTTGGCAAAGTCGTGCTCAATACAGCATCGCCGTCTGACTGAGTCAGACACCCTCGAAGAACGGTAGGAATGCCTGAGTTAGGTTGGGATGGGGTCTTCAATAGTCGCTTCAACCATCCATAAAAGCCACATTTGTCACAGAAATAGAAATGCCTACAAGATCCATCCAAGGCTTTACAATTTTTAAGGGGTCTGCTAAGATTATTAATTTGGAAAGGGAAATGAAGCGAAAGAGTTTTCTTTTTGTGATTTTGTTCTTTGCTCTTGTTTCCTTCCCTGCATGGGAGGGAGATGTTTGGACTCTGTCGATGAACAAGATCTCTTCTATTATGTCTTTGATCGACCAAAATTATTTTAAAGAAATCGATCAAGAGGAGCTAGCCTATTCGTCGATCAAGGGAATGCTTCAAACGCTGGATCCCCATTCCTATTTTCTGGATCCAAGTCACTTTGACCGGGTGAGAGAGGAATATAAAGGAAAGTATTATGGATTGGGGATCATGATCACAAAACATGATAAGAAACTGGTAGTGGTATCTCCGATAGAAGGGGGGCCAGCTTATAGACTTGGTATAAGATCTGGAGATGTCATATCCCATATCAACGGAGAAACTACAGAACCCATAACATCCAATGATGCCATGATGAAACTCCGAGGTGAGGAGGGGACAAAGGTCACCATCACCATCGTTCGTGAGGGGCATGATGAGCCCTTTGACGTGACGATCGTTCGAGAGGAAATCGCTCTTCACAGCGTTCCCTATGCTTTTATCCTTCAGGACGATATCGGTTATATATTTATCCGCAATTTTGCTGAGACCACAACAAAGGAATTCGAAGAAAAGATGGAGATGCTGATCGAGCAGGGAATGAAAAAGCTTATCCTGGATCTCAGGGGAAACACAGGAGGTACTTTTTTCCAATCCATCGAGCTTTCAGATACTTTCTTACCGGAAGACACCTTGGTTGTTTCTATACGGGGACGGAATAAAGCAGTGGATAGGAAATATTTTGCCTCAAAGAACAACCAGTATGAAAATCTTCCTTTGGTCGTTTTGATCAACCGAGGGAGTGCCAGCGCCCCTGAAATCCTGGGCGGAGCAATAAAGGACAATGACCGGGGATTGATTGTTGGCGAGGATTCTTGGGGGAAGGGATTGGTTCAGACCATTGTTCCACTGGCTCCGAATGCAGCAGTCGCCCTCACTACAGCCAAATATTACACGCCCAGCGGCCGTTCCATCCAGAGGGATTACTCGAACTATGAGGATTATTACCTCTATCAGAAAGAAACCCCTGAGGATCAGAGAGAAGTCACCTACACGGCTAAGGGAAGGAGAGTCCTTGGTCAAGGAGGCATCTCTCCCGATTATGAAGTCAAGTTCTCATTTGAAGAATTCGTGTATAACATGGCCATCAAGGGAACCTTTTTTGACTACGCTAAAAAATTCAAAGATAAAATAAGACCGGTTTCCAAAGATTATATCTTTCCCGATGAAAATTCCCCGGGTGACAGAGATCCAAACAGAAAGAATATCGATCAGAATTTCACAGTGGGCCAGGATATTATCGATGATTTTAAAGCCAGCCTGAGAGATGAGAACATAGAGTTTGATGAGAGCAAATTTGAAGAGTCCAGAGAAGAAATAGGAAGAGAATTGGAAAGAGAGATCCACTCTGCATTTTGGGGGATCGAAATGGGGATCAAAGCATACAGGAAGACAGATCAGGTCGTTCAGAAGGCTATCGAAGTGATGCCCGAAGCTATCGCCCTCATTCAGGAAGACACTCCTTAATTCTATGTCCTTTAAATAACCTCCTCCACAACCGATTTATTTGTTTTGTGAGCACAGTAGAGCTCAAGACAAACGCATATCTGATTGAGCCAAAGACTCCTTTAGGGCGACAAATCTGTCGAATCCTTACCAATCGAGAAAAGGTTTTTTTGTTGACTTTAGGGATCCGGCATTAATAACTTGAAGAGTACGTGGCGTGCACTCTCAGGATGTGGACGGATTATCAAGGCCTGACCCCATTTGTGTTATAATGACATGAATTGTCATTTGATCTTTTTGTAGTTTCTAGGAGGAATAAGGAATGAAAATAGCGATGGCGTCTGACCATGCGGGTTTTGACCTCAAAAAGGGAATCCTGGATCATCTGGTTAAAAAGGGAATCGAGGTCGAAGACTTTGGCTGTGGTCCTGATGAAAGAGTGGATTATGTGGATTATGGGGAAAAAGCCACCCAGTCAGTTCTTTCTGGAGAGTGTGACCGGGCCATTTTATTCTGCGGGACAGGATTAGGAATGGCTATTGTGGCTAACAAGTACAAAGGAATCCGAGCGACGCCTTGCTGGGATGAATATGTGGCAGAGGTGAGTCGAAGCCATAATAATTCCAATTGTTTAACTCTGGGTGGCAGGGTTATTCCCTTGGACGAGGCTGTTCTATTTGTCGATATATGGTTGGACACAGAGTACGAAGGAGGCAGGCATCAGAGCAGACTCGATAAAATATCAAAAATCGAAGAAAAAAACTTTGTATTTTGAGACAAGGAGCAAAATATCATGTCTTCATTCAAAGAAAAAATTGAGTCACTTTCGCAAAAAATTATCCAGAATAACACTTGGCGACAGAGAGAATCCTTCAATCTCATACCTTCCGAGTCCACGCCTTCCCTTCTTGTGAAAATGTGCGAAATATCCGACCCTGCAGGGCGGTATGCAGAACACCGAACCATGAAAGGGCAGGAGATTTATTTTTACCAAGGAACGGATTTTATCAGGGATGTTGAGATAGAGGCACAGCAGCAGTTGGGGCAGTTTTTTGGTTGCTCAGAGGTGGAACTCCGTCCGGTCAGCGGTCAGATGGCAAACGAAGTCGTTTTCAAAGCCATGGTTCGCTTTGTCAATCGCGACCGTCCCGAAGGGCAGGCCATGCGTAAAATGAGGCTGGTCATGAACAATGCTCTGAATAAGGGAGGACATCTCAGCTCTCAGCCAATGGGAGCTCTCTTTAATTTTGTGGAAGAAGATCCGACAACGGGAAAGGAAAGGGTTATCAATTTTCCTGTTCAGGAAGAGAATCCTTATAAGCCTGATCTAGTAAGGCTTGCTGAACTCATTGAACACCATAAACCTGAGCTCGTTATCTTCGGCAAGAGCATGTTTATCTATCAAGAGCCTATCAAGTTTGTCGCGGACTTGGTCAAAGACTGGGAAGATCGGCCTGTCATCATGTATGATATGGCTCATGTGCTCGGCCTGTATGGCGCATTCCAAGAGCCTATAAATGAGGGAGCGGATGTGATTACAGGAAGTACGCATAAAACATTCTTCGGCCCGCAGAGAGGAGTTGTTACAGGAGACTTTCCGAAGGGATCTGAATTTCGCAAATTGTGGTTGGATATTAAGAGCCGGGCTTTTCCAGGATCCACGAGCAATCATCACCTGGGCACATTGCTTGCACTATTGATGGCTGCCTATGAGATGAATGAATTCAAACAGGGATACCAGAGACAGGTTCGAGCGAATGCCAAGGCATTTGCCAGGGCTCTTAAAGAGGAAGGGGTACCTGTGGAAGGGGATGAAAACGACGGTTTTACAGAAACACATCAGGTGCTCATTCGCATTAAAGAATTTGGGAACGGGATGGATATTGCTCGGCGTTTGGAAGAAAACAACATCTTAACCAATTATCAAGCTCTCCCCGATGATGATACCTTCTTGGAACCAAGCGGGATACGGATGGGAGTTCAGGAGATGACCCGTTTTGGGATGCAGGATGAGGACTTCGCTGTATTAGCTGGGCTGATTGCCGAGATCATCCTGAACAGTAAAAATGTTAAGGGTGAGGCCAAAAAATTTAGGAATAATTTCCTGGAGATGAAATACTGTCTTTCTGCACAGGAAGCCATCCCATTCGCGAGTGAGATATTCCGGAGCATTTTTTCTTATCCTGCGTTTGCTGAGGCATTCATCAAGAGCCTTGAGAAAAGCCTCTAGTCTTGCCCAAAAGAATTTTGATCCTTTGAGTTTGGATCACCGAGGATAAAGGTTTAAGGGATAAGATGCCCTTTAGCCTTTGTCCTTTGTTGACGAATAATTCCTTTTTTGTCAGAATGAATCGCAACGAGGTGAGATGAAATGAAAATATTAGTTGTTGGATCGGGAGGGAGAGAACATGCCTTGGCATGGAAGATCTCTAAAAGCCCGTTGTGTGATAAGTTGTATTGTGCTCCTGGTAATGCAGGAACGATGAGCATAGCTGAGAATGTTCTCTTGAAGGCCGAGGACATTCAAGGTCTTGTGGATTTTGCGCTCAGGGAAGACATCGGTTTGACTGTCGTAGGACCAGAAGCCCCGCTGACGCTGGGAATAGTGGATGAGTTCGAGGTGAAAGGGTTGAAGATATTCGGACCCAAGAAGAATGCCGCAGAACTCGAAGGCAGTAAGATTTTTGCCAAGCAATTCATGGATAGGCACAAAATACCTACATCCAAATTTGAGATAGCAGATTCTTCGGAGGAAGCTAAAAAGATCGTGAATTCGGGTAAATTTTCCTTTCCTTTGGTGGTGAAGGCCGATGGATTGGCTGCTGGGAAGGGAGTTATCATCTGCAGAAATGCCAAGAGGGCAGAGGAAGCCATACACTCCATCATGGAGGAGAAAAAATTTGGGGATGCTGGGGATCGAATCATTGTAGAAGAGTTCCTTGAAGGCAAAGAAGCCTCTTTCATCGTGATTTCAGATGGTTTCAAAATTCTTCCTCTTGTGACAACCATGGACCACAAACCTGTCTTTGATGGAGACAAGGGGCCTAATACAGGAGGGATGGGGGCCATCTCTCCTTCACCCTACATTAACCAGGAAATGTTTGAGGACATCATGAACATTATTGTTTTTCCTTCGATAACGCGTATGCTGGAGGAAGGAAGGAAGTTCAAAGGCGTTCTCTATGTAGGATTGATGCTGACAGATGAAGGACCCAAAGTGCTGGAATATAACTGCCGGTTTGGCGATCCCGAGACCCAACCACAGGTGTTGCGGATGGAGGGAGATTTGGTTGAGATTCTTCTGGCTGCAGTGGAGGGAAATGTTTTGGGGAAGGAAATCCATTGGAGCCCCAAAACTTCAGGATGTGTGGTTGCGGCTTCAGGTGGGTACCCTCTCAAGTACGAGAGGGGGAAGTTGATAGAAGGGCTGGATGAAGCGGCCTCCTTTCCAGGTGTCGTGATTTTCCATGCAGGTACGGTTTTCAAAGAGGGGGAGTATTACACCAATGGAGGAAGAGTGCTCAATGTCTGTGGATCAGGAAAAACATTGGAAGAGACGATGGATACTATTTATAAGGCACTTTCCAGGATTTATTTTGAGGCCATGCACTGGAGGCGTGATATCGGTGCGATAAAGGAGGAAGAATGAAAGTTGTCATCTTTATAGGAAGTGAATCTGATTATGAAGTCGTACAGGATGCGGTCCAAATATTTAAAGAATTCGAAATTCCTTTCGGCCTCGAGGTTACATCCGCCCACAGGTCTCCGGAAAGGACGGAAAATCTTATCAGGAAATTCGAAAAACAGGGGGTAGAGATCTTTATAGCCGTTGCGGGAAAGGCAGCTCATTTGGCGGGAGTGGTAGCTTCCCGTACGGTTCTGCCTGTGATAGGAGTTCCAGTCAGAGGTTCGAGCCTCAGCGGATTGGACGCACTCCTGTCCACATCTCAGATGCCAAAAGGAGTGCCGGTGGCCTGCATGGGGATAGGAAAATCCGGAGCTTCAAATGCGGCCCTCCTGTCCATACAGATCTTAGCCCTGAAGGACCAGACTCTAAAGGAAAAGATGAAGGCTTACAGAATTCAGATGGCCTCCAAAGTCGAAGAAGCCTCTAAGAAGATCCAGGAAAACCTATGATTTCATTTTCTATCCAGAGCTTCGGCTGTCGTGTCAATCAGGCTGAAGCTTTCTCTTGGGCTCATAAACTCCAGAGTCATGGGTTGGGATACATAGAGGATTCCTTTCAAAGCGATATAATCCTCATCAATACCTGTACACTCACCAGCCGAGCGGATAGGGATGTGCGGCATTTCATGAATCGTATTCACCGGCTGAATCCGGAAGCCCGTCTCATCGTCACAGGATGTTTTGCGGAGAGAAATAGAGACGAGTTGAATAGAAATCCCTACATCTGGAAAGTCTTTCTCAACCAGGAGAAAGAATATATAGCAGAGAGGATTCTCTCATCCTTAAAGTCTCGAGGGGAAAAAAACTATCGTTCCTATCGTTCTCGGGCGCTGGTCAAGATACAGGACGGATGCGACTTTCACTGCAGCTTCTGTATCATACCCAGCGTGAGGGGGAAAAGCATCAGCTTCCCGAAGGCAAAAATCCTTAATCAGATCAAAGAATTCAGCAGACAAGGATTCAGGGAGTTTGTCTTGACAGGCATTCACATTTGTTCCTACGGGAGAGATCAAAAATCGGATTGCAGTCTGTTCGATCTTCTTCGGGAAATCGAGAGCTTGGATGAGGTCGGCCGGGTAAGGTTGAGTTCTCTCGATCCTCGTTTTTTAGATCAGGCCTTGATCGCCCGTATCACATCGAGCAGAAAGATATGTCCACATTTCCATATCTCCCTCCAGCATTGTTCGAATAAAATTATCCATCGTATGGGGAGGAAAATAAGTCTGGAAGACTATCAGAGAATACTTGATCTTTTGAAGCAAAAAAGTCCGTTCGCTGCGCTAGGAGCAGATATTATCGTCGGGTTTCCTGGAGAAACAGCTGAGGATTTTGAGACCATGTTCCGTTTTCTTCGTCGATCCCCGCTCAATTATCTTCATGTCTTTTCCTACTCACCGAGGCCAGGCACTCCGGCAGCCAGCTGGAAACAAGTGGATGCACGGCTGAAGAAAATAAGAGCCTCGAGACTGAGGGAATTGTCCAAGCAGAAAAAGCAGAGCTTCTGTCTGAGTCTAAGGGGACAGATCCTCGATGGCATCGTCATAAAAAGAGAAAATGGAGGGGCTCAAGTCCTCACTTCGAATTATATAAAGGTTCATGTCCCATCCTGTTCTTTTGATGAAAAAGACGAGGTGAAGGTCAGGCTTACAGAAGTTGCAGCAAATTTGACGAAGGGAGTACTTCTCGATTAGCCTCAATGATTCAGGTTGGTTAAAAATTTTGTTTTGATAGAGGCTTTTCAGGAACGATGAAAAAAGTCATTCTTCTTCCTCCTGAGGTCTTTCAGAAGATCGCAGCCGGCGAGGTCATCGAAAGACCTTTTTCAGTAGTGAAAGAACTGGTAGAGAATGCGTTGGACGCTTTTTCCACCGATATTAGAGTGGATGTAGTCGAGGGTGGGAAAAAGCTGATCAGAGTAACGGACAATGGCCATGGGATGGATCAGGAAGATGTCCTCCTCTGTTTCGAACGGCATTCAACGAGCAAGATTTCGGGAGAAGAAGACCTGGAACAGATTTCGACTTTGGGTTTTCGTGGAGAGGCGCTTCCCAGCATCTCAGCTGTATCGCGGGTCACCATGAAGACTTCGGATGGGAGGACTGCAAAAGGAATACAGATCGAACGTCAAGGAGAGAAAGTCCTCCGAACACTCGAGATTGCTTTTCCGGAAGGAACCTGTGTCGAGGTCAGAGACCTGTTCTTCAACCTTCCAGCCAGGAGGAAATTTCTCCGCTCTGACAGAGCTGAACTCTCGCAGATAGTCAGATTTCTGACCCACTTTGCCCTAGCCTTTTCTGAAGTGAGATTTTCTCTTTATCATGGGGACCGCAAGATTTTTGATTACCCTGGAGTTTCCAGTCTAAAAGAAAGAATCTATCAAGTTTATGGGCGATCCGTTCTGGAAAGTCTCATCCCAGTCGATTTTGAGGATGAGGAACAATGCATCAAGGGATATGTTTCCCGTCCTCCTTCAGGACGGAAAGACCGCAGCCAGCAGCTGTTTTATGTCAACAGACGGGCTGTAAAGGATAGGATGTTACAGGCTGCCTTGAATCAGGCGTTCATGGGTTACATAGAAAAGGACCTCTCTCCTTTGTCTTTTCTTTTTGTCAATCTTCCATTCTCTGAAGTTGATGTCAATGTCCATCCCACAAAAGCAGAAGTACGGTTTAAAGATTCTCCCTCGATTTTTCGCATTGTCCAAAGAGGAATCACTCGATCCATTTCCAAAGAAATGGGAATAAAGGAGATCTATCTTACTCAGCCCGAAAGGAGAGAGAGTCCGAGGATAGATGAGACATATCAGCCTCCTCTGATGAGGAAACCGGATGGAGTGGAAAATCAGACTTCGAAAATGTTCGTTCCACAATCGGAAGAGAAGAAGAGACGCAGAGTTCTAGGGCAGTATCTGGATACCTATATCGTAATTGCAGACGATGAAGGGCTTTTGATCGTTGACCAGCATAATGCACACGAAAGAGTTCTTTACGAAAAATATGAAGAGATCGATAGGCAGAAAGACTGGCCTCGAAAACTGACCCTGCTGCCTGCAGTCTTTGATCTTTCTCCCTCCCAAATTCTGAGATTTGAAGAGAGCCAGGACTTGTTGGAAGAGATTGGATTTCGCGTGGATAACATGGGAGGGCGCAGTTTTGCTCTCAAAGAGTATCCCGATATATTCAAAGAAGAGGAAGCCCAGAAAATTTTTCTTTCCCTCCTGGAAGAAATGGGTGAGGAAAAAATCCAGGATAAAAAAAAGATACTGCTAGCCACACTTGCCTGCAAGACTGCAATTAAAGCAGGTCATCCGCTTCCCAGTGAAAAGATGAGCTATCTTGTGGAAGAGCTGTTTGCGACCTCGAATCCGTCTCTTTGTCCTCACGGACGTCCTGTTCTTCTCAAGCTGGACAGGAAAAAGATCGAGAAGGAGATCGGCAGGAAGTAGTCATAATAATAATATAAAAAGTATGTAATGAAAGGATTATAAAAAAGGAGTATATTTTAGATATTTTCATTTTGCGAAAAAACATGTAATATATACATTCTCTAATATAGAGGTACTGTTCATTAATCCTCCATCTATCGTTTCTTTTGTCGGGGAGTGGCGCAGCCTGGTTAGCGCGCCTGCCTTGGGAGCAGGAGGTCGGCGGTTCGAATCCGCTCTCCCCGATTGTTTCTCTCATTGAAGCATCTATATTTCTATGGTTCTTCCTATATAATGGAAACAGATATGCTAACAGATCAGATTGAAAAATGCACAGCTTTGCGCTATAGTGAGAGGGCTTGAAAGTCATTTACGCGCCTGTAGCTCAGTAGGATAGAGCAGCTGCCTTCTAAGCAGCGGGTCGGGAGTTCGAGTCTCTCCAGGCGCGCCAGTTAAACTCCTTATTTTAAACGTTTTCCTTAGGATTTGTTTTCAGTCAGCTTATGCCATTTTTAGTTATTTTCAGTGTCAAATGTCAAATTTGCGTTAAATCGCTGCTCTAAATAGGCGGTAGAGAAATGTCATTTCTGCTACTGATATTTGGATATAGAGCTCCGCTTAACTGGCAGTCAAGAAGTCGTGGGTTCAAATTGCATCGTCCGCTCCAGGCTTTTCTCCTATTTTCCCCTGGTTTTTCGATAGTTTTCCTCAGAGTACAGTTTAGCCAGATTTTAGTATTTTGGATTATTTTCAGCCTAAAATGGCAAACGAATGGCAAATCTATACGCCATATTGTTGGTAGAGAAATGAAAAATCTATGCTCTAAAGGATGCACTGGACTCAAAATCTAGTTCTGGGAGACCAGAGTGTGGATTCGAATCCCTCCTCCGGCATACCTGTTACCTATGGAAAATCCCAAGAAATTCTGCTTTATGATTATGTTTTCCTTTTAATCAACCATATCCAAAGTTAAAGAGGTCTTATCAAATTCTGACACACGGCTGGCACACGGGGAGAGGTCTAAGCTAGGAGTAAAATGAAGGAGCAAAATTGTTGCTTAAGGGTGTGTCCGAATCATTCGACGACAGATATTTCCCCGTCTGCGTTCGCCCTTGTTCGGCATCTCGATGCGGCCGAAATCCATGGGGTTCACCCGGGAATGCGTCCTTGACGGTTGCAGTGCTGCGGACTGAGCCGAAAGTCTCGGGGGCGGTTCGGGATACGCAAAGCCGCGTCCTAGTCGTGCCGAAGCGCTTCGATCGGGTCCAGCCGCGCAGCCTGGAGCGCGGGATATATCCCGGATACCAGGCCGATGACAGTACAGACAAAGAACGAGAGCAACACGGCTGTGATTGTCCAGCCGACCGGCCACCCTGTGAACGCGGAGATGGCCATGGACAGAGCGAAGCCGAAGAGGATTCCCAGCGCCCCGCCGATAGCTGAAATGGAAACCGTTTCCATGATGAACTGACGCCGGATATCCTTTTGCCTCGCGCCCACGGCCCGTCTCAATCCGATCTCCATCGTCCGCTCGAGTACTGTGGCCAGCATGATGTTCATGATGCCGATCCCACCCACTAGCAGCGAGATCCCTGCGATGCAGGCCATGACAATCGTGAAGATGTTCTGGGTCTTGCGGTGCTGCTCGAGCAGAGCCTCGGGCACGATCATCTCGTAGTCGTCGATCTCCTTGTGACGCCGTTTCATCAGGTGGGACAAGGTCGCCGCAGCCGTAGCGCTCGAGATTTCCTTTTTGACCTGCACCCGGAATTCGTCGAGATCGGATTCATAATCCCCGAATCGGAAGACCTTCAGCGCGGTTTGGATCGGAACATAGATGTTGTTCTGCTCGCCCTTGAGCGGGATGCCCTGG
>Ga0209635_10003782_pt1 | contig 11838 bp, 12 predicted proteins | sample DeeMarSWOR230_32_FD_187463 | JGI IMG/M metagenome (GOLD analysis project Ga0209635, IMG submission 187463) | Marine sediment microbial communities from White Oak River estuary, North Carolina - WOR-2-30_32 (SPAdes) (version 2) | ecosystem: Environmental > Aquatic > Marine > Intertidal zone >...
CGTGAGAATAATTACCGACCCTTATGCTGTGGGTGGGGGTATTAACTATTCGCCTATCGAAGAAACTGCGGATATTGTTGTGGTGACCCATGGACATGATGACCACAGTAACGTTTCGGCAGTGCGGGGGACACCAGAGGTAGTTAAAGGTAGCGGCACAAAAACCGCCAAAGGTATTCAGTTTAAGGGTATCGTCGCTTACCATGATGCCTCTCAGGGCACACAAAGAGGACCTAACACTATCTTTTGTTTCACCATAGATGATATAAAGCTTTGCCACCTGGGTGATTTAGGACATGTGCTCAGCCCAGAGCAAATCGCTGAAATTGGTGCCGTAGATATACTGTTTGTTCCTGTGGGTGGCTTCTACACCATTGATGCACCCGTAGCTAGCCAGGTATGTGACCAATTAAAGCCAAAAGTAGTTATTCCCATGCATTTCAGGACGCCCAGATGTGCCTATCCTATAGCCGGTGTCGAGGATTTCCTTAAGGACAAGAAAAATGTGAGAAAGGCAGGGGGTAGTGAAGCAGAGTTCGAGCGAGAAAGGCTTCCGGCTGCTACCGAAATCGTGCTCTTGCAACCAGCTTTGTAATTATTGAAATTTGGTCTCTGATATGAAGTCAATGATTGTCAATGATTCCGATTTTGTGTTTACTCCTCCCCCACAGCTTTCCTGGGCAAGACGAGTTCTGATCAAACCCTGTGCGGGTTACCCCTTGCCCTACCCTGTAACTACAAGTCCCAAACTACTGAATACTATTATTAAAGGTATCAGGAAAGTTAGTAATGCAGATATCCTCATTGCTGACGGAACTCCTAGCGGTGAATCGATTTACCCAATATATCAAGCTTTGGGATATAACTTTCATCAAGTTCTCATGCTCGATATCAGAGATTCCATTTTTATAGAGGTGCAGAATCCTTTATCCGAATTCTATGCTATGGAGAGTTTCTGGGTGCCCAATGTGGTGTTGCGCAGCGACTTCTTAATCAGCGTTACCCCCTTCAAAGTTGGTGGTGGCTCTGGTCACTTCAGTGTAGCAAACCTTTTGAGTCTGCTGCCGGTGAGCAAATATCAAAAGGGCAACTCGGGTGGTTGGGGAACTCTGTATGAATTAGGCATCGAAAAAGTCCTTGCGGACCTTTACTTCACCCTGCCTTTTGATTTGGGCATTATTGAAGCCCATCAAAAGTTCTTCTACACTGATGACCCAACGAAAGGGGAAGTGGAGGATTACGGGAAAATCTTGGTTGGCGAACCTCAGGAAATTGATTTTAAGGCTTCTCAAATAGCTGGAGTTGACTGTGAGCACTTAAGATTGATTAGTGAGGGCAGGGTTCAACTTGAGGATTGAGAAATTCAAAAAGCAAAAAAGTGCAAAATTTAAGAAATTTTGCATTTTGAGTTGCCATCTGGATTTTTAAGCTTTGATTTTTAATTTTCTGCTAATATCTTACGATAAAATCATCGAACTGCCCTGAATAGTCCGCCCACTTTACTTCCACCCTCTCAACCCGGGCTTCTGGTGGACCTACTTTAAGCTGCCCCAGTAGTTTATTCAACTGCCACCTCTCCCCTTCAGCTTGAACTTCCACAGCATCGCCGCTGGCAAGGTTGCGGACATAGCCTTTTAAACCCAGTTCCTCAGCTACATTTCGGACGAAGTAGCGAAAGAAAACGCCTTGCACGCGACCATAAACTGTGGCGGAAAGACGCGCCACACCAGCCATTTTATTGTTCCGAGTCATCCTCGTCATTCTCAGCCATCTCCACCATTCCCAGCCACTTTTTGTCACTCTGAGCGAATGCGAAGAATCTCCATGGGATGGACCTTATCCAGCCGACTTAGCCCTGCTTCCCGGGCCAAGGATAATGCTTCCCGGAATTCTGCGGACGATATTCGCCGCCCTAAACTTGGAATTTGAAAAGCCTGATGACAAGGATGGTATTGAGCCATGATATTGATATAGGTGTTGCGGGAAATTTCCTTGCTGAGAAAATTCACTATCCCTTTTGTTCCTGCTAAACCGTGAGGTAAAACTAGGTGACGAACCAGTAGTCCTCGTTGAGCCACTCCCTCCTCATTTATCTCCAGGTCACCTGTTTGTCGATGCATTTCCTTGATTGCTGCTTTATTTATCTCCGGATAGTTTTCAACACCCGACAATTCTCTAGCAGTCTCCTCATCGTCATATTTCATGTCAGGCATATAAATATCGACAATTCCGTCGAGTATCCTCAAGGTCTCCACCGAGTCATAGCCACCGCTGTTATATACTAAGGGGAGACGCAAGCCTGACTCTACTGCTAGCTCCAGTGCTTCCAGAATTTGAGGAACTACGTGGGTTGGAGATACCAAGTTTATGTTGTGGCATCCTTTAGCTTGAAGGGAGAGCATCATATAAGCCAGCTCTTCTTTGCTCACATTCTGGCCTTCGCCCAGCTGGCTAATGGAATAATTCTGGCAGAACAGGCACCTAAGGTTGCAGTTAGTGAAAAATATAGTACCCGAACCATGCCTGCCCACTAAAGGGGCTTCCTCGCCAAAGTGAGGCCCATAACTGGACACGATTGCTTCGCGGGGTGTGCGGCACTTGCCTACGTCACCAGCCATGCGATTTACGCCACAACTGCGGGGACACACGGAGCAACTCCCAAGCAAAGATACAGCTGCATCTACCCGTTCCCTTAGCTTGCCACTACTGTAAAGCTCCAGGTAAGCTGCCAACTACCTATTCCTCGTATTCCTCAGCGGGTTTCCTCTTTTTCTTGATTACCTCTGTCTCCAGCTGTGGCACGAATTCCGAAATCGGTTTGCTTTTCTGCGTCCCCTTTTTGGGTTTCCTTGGCTCTCGCCGTCTATAATCTCGTCTACCCATAGCTACACCTCAATTTTTCCCAAGCTGCTCTTGCTGCTTGGCTCTCAGCAGTTTTCTTACTCTTTCCTGTCCCCTTACCCAGTGCCTCTCCCTCTACCAAGATTTCAACGGTGAATTGCTTGATATGGTCAGGACCGGTAGCTTCCACCAAACGGTAAACTGGTGTTGACCTCTTTTGCCCCTGGATTAGCTCTTGCACTAATGCCTTGTAGTTTGGGGGCATCTTCCCCGCCTTTATTTTTTCCAATTCTGGCTTGAGCTGCCTGAGAATAAATCTCCTGGCTTTGGCTAGCCCCTGGTCTAAATATAAGGCACCGATCAGTGCTTCCATAGCGTTTGCTAAGTTGCTAACCTTAGTCCTTCCTCCGTTTGTTTCCTCACCTCGTCCTAACAAGAGCCAATCACCAAGCTTGAGCGAAGAAGCTAGGTCAGCCAAAGTACCGCGACAAACTAGAGAGGCACGAAGATCAGTTAGCTCTCCCTCAGGTAATTTAGGAAACTCTCCATACAGCTTTTCCGTTACAATGAAGTTAAGCACAGCATCACCGAGAAATTCTAAGCGCTCGTTGCTAGGCCGGGCGAAACCAGGATTTTCGTTAAGATAAGATAGATGCACGAAGGCCTGCTCCAGTAAAGATTCCTGGTGGAAAGATATTCCTAAGTCCTTCTGGCAATAATTCCAATCAATCATTTTCAGAATCAAGTATAGCAACAAAGCTTAGCTAGCTCAACCCGTTTTGCTGACTGACAAGGCGATTTTATATTGGTTTCCGATGCATCTCATCAATGTAGGTTGGGACACGGGTTTCAAGTATGCAATTTTCCTTGACGACGCACATCTTGTACACCAACTCGCTTGTACTGAGCTATACTATAGCATAGAGATGACTCAGGTAGACCTAACCAAAATGAAGATAAAAGGCATTAACCCAATCATAGTGCAATAGGAGGTTGAGATGTCTAATGTGATAGCCAAGGTAATATCACAGAAGGGGACTTGCGCAGCTCAGCACAAGGCTGGTGATGAGTTTGTCATCGGAGAACAGACTCCGCCTAACCTTTGCTCATGGGCTTTCTACTCCCTTTTCCCTTTTGCCCAAGTCCTGCAATTCGGAGGTTCATTCCCCTGGGAGCAAGACCGAAACAAAACTACCGCTGCCTGTCCTGACCCAACAAACCCAGTGGTGTTTGAATTAAGGCGCACTTTGCCCTGATGAGACAATCGCGAGGCCAGTTAGCGCAAAATGCACCCGAATGAACGAACCTTAGCTGACTTTTTCAGTGGGTTGAAGGAGAAGGTTTTATTTTGGGGAGACTGCGGTAATATGAAGGGCTAAGCAATGTCATGCACTACGACCTCCACACAAGCAGCATAAATAGATGATAGATTATAATAATACCGGCACGGAGCAAGCATAGCCTCTAAAGTATCTGATACTTTTGATGGCTCAATTGTTTATTTCCGCGGACTACATATAGCCGCTGCATACATAAGTATAAAGAAGGTTAGACCTGAGAAACAATGCGGACATGGTTTCTGGCGACTAGACCCCAGTTTTTGATAGTCTCGGTGCTGCAGATATTTATCGGTACTTCAGTAGCCTGGTATCATGGTTACTTCAGCCTTCTGTATTGTCTACTGGCTCTCCTTGGACTACTCCTTCTCCACATTAGCGTTAATACATTAAATGATTATTTCGACTACAAGAGCGGTATAGACCTCGAAGTAAAAAGAACGCCCTTCAGCGGGGGGAGTGGCGTCTTATCTGCCGGGCTTCTCACTCCTGCCTCTGTGGGCAGGTTCGGTCTCGTCTGTTTTTTATTAGCCATTCCGATAGGCATCTATTTTGTTATCATTAGAGGCTGGCTTTTAGTGCCTATACTGGTAGCGGGTGCACTCTGTGTGCTTCTATATACAACTCACCTGACAAGATGGAGGTTAGGAGAAATCGCTTGTGGTTTAGGGCTAGGAATGTTGCCGATTTTAGGAGCCTACTTTGTTCAAAGCGGAACCTATACCTGGGACGTGGTGATTGCAGCTATACCCTCGGGGATTCTACTCCATAACGCCTTGTTGCTAAATGAATTCCCTGATGTGGAGGCTGACGAAAAGGCTGGAAAGAAGACTTTCCCTATTTTAATAGGTAAGAGAAAGGCATCTTTATTGTACTCCACATTGATCATAGCAATGTATGTGTGGATAGCTATATGGTCAATAGTGGGGGTTATGCCAATATTTGCCTTACTGTGTCTGCTAACACTACCGCTGGCAGCAAAAGCAATAAAGGGAGCCCGGAATTACGATGAGGAGAGCAAATTGATCCCTGCCCTACGCGCGAATTTGATGGTGGTGATAGGCACCCAGGCTCTATTAGCTATAGGATACATAATTGCAGCGATTGTTTAGTTTCTCTTTCCTGTTTCAAGCAATTTTCTGGAATTTCATCGAAAATCCTGTAACACGCTCCTGCAGCAAATGCAGAATTGACGAGGTGCCTCAACCGTGTTATCTTGGCTTAAACGCAGGTGAAGCAGACCGGGAATTATCGACGAGGTTGCTGAAGTCATCCTTAACTAGATTGCAAAAAGTCTCTAAATTTGTCTGACCGCGAATTCTCTGGGCAAACAACATCTGATGGCAAGTGAAGAGGGCATAAAAGAGCACTTGGGAGAACTTGATGCCACTCTAAAGGAGTGGGCAAGATATCGTGATAGTGTCCAGAATGAGTTGAAGGAAATCATTAACAAAACTCCTCCATCTCTTCGCAATATTCTGCGATATCATATGGGCTGGGAGAATGAGAAGGGTTGTGCTCGCCAAGGTAAGCCGGGCAAATTCATCCGTTCTATCATTCATCTTCTCAGCTGCCAAGCAGTTGGAGGAGACGCAACACGAGTATTGCCATCTGCAGCAGCTATAGAATGTGTTCACAATCTTTCTCTCATCCATGATGATATCCAGGATAGAAGTCATGAACGTCGTGGGCGGCCTACGGTTTGGAAGTTGTGGGGTAAGTCGCAAGCTATAAACATCGGCGATTTCATGTTTGCCTTGGCTTATCTAGCCTTATTTAAGTTGCAAGATAATGGTGTATCCAGTGAAGAGATTGTACATTCTTTTCACCTCTTAGCCGAAGCCTGCAAAGAGCTTTGTGAAGGGCAATTTCTAGATATCGACTTTGAGAACAGAGTTGACATTACTGTAGATAATTATCTCAACATGATAAGAAAGAAAACAGCAGCTCTGATAGCAGCATCTACTGCGATGGGAGCTTATCTGGGTAAAGGGGGAGAGAAGGTACAGTATTTTCACCAGTTTGGTGAAGCATTAGGTATGGCTTATCAAATTCGTGATGATATATTAGGGATTTGGGGTATGAAAGAAAACACAGGAAAATCAATAGAAGAAGATCTCCGACAAAGAAAAAAAACTTTACCCGTAGTTTATGCATTTAGAGAGGGCAAGGATAAGGCAAAACTCAAGAAACTTTACTCACAGAGTCATATTGAGATTGGAGATATACCCACAGTAGTGAGGATACTTGATCAGTCAGGTGCCCGAGACCATGCCCAGAATCTAGTTCAGCAATTTTGCCGTCGAGCCTTAGAGCAGCTCGAAGCCAGCGGCATAGAAGTGAACCGCCAGACTCCTTTGAAACAAATAGCAACTTCTCTCGCAGAACGCAATTACTAAAGAGAGAGATTCTGGGTATTTTCTTCTGACCAAACATGCGGCATTAGATTAGTGTGTTGCGACAGCCACTGCTGATTGGCGATACTATCCCAGTTACCTCCACCGCAGGCCAACCTTTTTGAACTTAAAATTAAAACAAAGTCACGCAAATCAGTAAAACGTAATTTCAGGAAGCGTGTACGAGAAATACTCTGCGCGAACTAACTAGAAGATATTGTAAATTCAGGTGCTAACATTACTAATATAACTTTAGATTAATTTCACCGCCCGAATCGTTCCTTCAAATTCTTGGCTTTGTGTTCATGTCGATCAGCCAACGCGGTACACCCAATGCCTAAGCAAACAAGCACTATTCCAAAAAGCCCAAGCGCACTTGATGAGATACAAAGGACACACCCAGCTATAATTCCCAGCGTTACAAGAACTATTGCCGAAATAGCATACATATTTGCCCTATGTTTCACTTCATCAACTCTCTCTTGGACCTGAAACTCTTGCCATACAAGATCTTCTTCAGATAAAACTTCCCAACATTTAGGGCAAAAAACTACGTCTTCATCTGTTTTGCCCCCACAGTATCGACAGTATGGCATAGCCACTCCTCCCAGTCTCTTTATTATACGATAAATCTAACCAAAATTCACCACCTTGGGCTGGCGTGTGCGCCAAGAGATTATTACGAAGTTTTACAAAAATTTTTAAAGCTCGCAGTAATGTGTCAGCAGCAAGCTTTTCTAATAACACCTAGCCCTTCAGCCAGGGCATCATGCTCCTGAGTTTATTGCCCACGACTTCAATTGGATGCTCTGCTTCTTTTTTTCTCATGGCATTAAAGTTGGGGCGGCCGGCTTGGTTTTCCGAAATCCACTCTGTAGCAAAGCTGCCACTCTGAATCTCGGTCAGGATTTGTCTCATTTCCTCCTTTACCGAATCATTAATTACTCGTGGGCCCCGCGTATAATCCCCATACTCTGCCGTATCACTTACCGAATAGCGCATATAACTCAAACCACCTTGATAAATCAAGTCAATAATGAGCTTTAACTCGTGGCAAACCTCAAAATAGGCGATCTCTGGTTGATAGCCAGCCTCTACCAATGTTTCAAAGCCAGCCTTTATTAGAGAAGATATTCCCCCACAAAGCACCGTTTGCTCTCCAAAGAGGTCGGTCTCAGTCTCTTCAGCAAAAGTCGTTTCCAGAACCCCTGCTCTAGCACAACCAATACCCTGGGCATAGGCCAGAGCTGTGTCCTTTGCTTTCCCCGAGGCATCCTGGTGGATAGCCACCAAAGCCGGAGCCCCTGAACCCTCAGTATAAAGTCTTCTGAGCATATGCCCCGGGCATTTAGGCGCTATCATGCCAACATCAACCTCGACTGGAGGCACGATTTGAGAAAAGTGGATACTAAAACCATGAGCAAACATAAGTGTCTTGCCCCGGACCATCTCCTTCTCGATTGACTCCCGATAGATTCTGGGCTGCAAAGTATCCGGAGCCAGCATAACAATTATACTTGCCTTACTGGTTACTTCAGCGGCAGTGGCTACCTCAAAATCAACTCTTTTTGCCGCCTCCCAGGCTTCAGTGCCTGGTAATTCAGCAACAATGACCTGGCAGCCGCTGTCCCTTAGATTCTGGGCATGGGCGTGTCCCTGACTCCCAAAGCCAATAATGCCAATTGCCTTTCCTTTGAGCAAATCCGGGTTAGCATCCTTGTCGTAATAAATTTTAGCCACAATCCCTCCCTGTTAACCTTCAATCGTCAGCTATCAACTATCGGCAGTTATTTAACTGCTTCCGCGAGTTAAGGCTATCCGGCCAGTTCGTGAAACCTCCCTAACACCAAAATCACGAAGTAGGCCGAGCAGAGAATCCAGCTTATCTGCATCACCGGTCACCTCCACTGTCAGCGAACCTGGAGCAACATCAACTATGTTAGCCCGGAAAATATCAACGATTTGCATAATCTCGCTTCTTGTCGAGGCAGTAGCCTTTACTTTAATTAAGGCCAATTCTCTGGCCACCATTTCTTCTTCGGTTATATCAGAGACTTTAACCACGTTGATCAGCTTGTCCAGTTGCTTTCTCACCTGCTCTACCTGAGCAGAATCACCAACAACAACAATAGTCATGCGAGATAAGCCGTGATGTTCGCTACCACCTACAGCAAGACTTTGAATATTAAAGGCGCGCCGGCGGAATAAACTAGCTATTCGATTAAGCACTCCTGGTTTATCCTCCACTAAAGCTACTAAGGTATGTTTTGTACTACTCAATTTGCCCCCCAATAGATAAATTCCATTATAATCTCCAAATTAAAAACCCTCATCTTTTGGTCATTGGAATTTTGTTTTTGACTTTTTTGGCATTTTGTAATTGGTTCCTAGGATATCCTCCAACACTTCCGGCTTTGATGGCTCGAAAAATCTGGCCAGGCTTTCCCCTGGTGGCACTATGGGATAGATGTTCTCCTCGGGCTCAATAAGAAAGTCGATAAGAAAAGCTCCAGGGTAGTCCATGGCCCTCTGTATAGCCGGGATGACTTCCTCTCTGCGTTTCACCCTGACACCAGGAATGTCATACGCCTCGGCAATTTTGACAAAATCGGGATTCCAAAGTTTCGTGTCAACATAGCGCCGTCCATAGAATAGCTCTTGCCACTGTCTTACCATGCCTAAATACCCGTTGTTCATGATAGCTATTTTTACAGCAATGTTTTCCTGTGTTATGGTAGCTAACTCCTGGATAGTCATTTGAAAGCCGCCGTCGCCGGCAACACACCATACCACTTCCTCGGGGCAACCGACTTTGACTCCAATGGCCGCGGGCAGTTCAAACCCCATGGGACCCAAACCTCCCCCAGAGATAAGGCTGTTTGGCTTAGTATAAACAAAATATCGTGCCGCCCACATTTGATTCTGCCCAACCCCGGTAACCACTAAAGCATCACCTCGTGTGGCCTCATAGATCTGGTTAACAATGTATTGAGGCAAGAGTTCATCACTTTGCCTGATTTCCAGCGCTGGATGTTCATACCGCCACTGTTCTATCTGGGAAAGCCAATCCACATGCTCCTTTCTCTCAATCTCCTTATTCAGGGCTGTGAGCACGCTTCTTATATCCCCGACTACCGGAACCTCGGTGGTAATATTCTTTCCAATCTCCGCAGGGTCGATATCGATGTGAATGACACGGGCATTAGGAGCAAACTCCCTAGTATTTCCTGTAGCCCGGTCATCAAATCTCATGCCAACAGCAATAAGAAGGTCGGCGTTTTGCACCGCCATATTGGCGCAACCAGTGCCATGCATCCCCAGCATGCCAAGATCAAGTATATGATCCCCAGGGAAGGAGCCCAGACCAAGGAGGGTGTGAGCCACTGGCAATTGTGCTTTCTCAGCAAATTCCTTAAATTCATCGTAGGCTTGGGAAATAATTATTCCCCTGCCAGCGAGGATAACAGGCTGTTCAGATTCGTTGATGAGCTTTGCCGCTTTCTTGATCTGAGCCGGGTGTCCACGAGAGATAACTCTATAGCCCGGCAAATCAAGCTTATCGGGATAAACAAAATCCGTTTGCTCTTGCTGGACATCCCGCGGTATGTCAATAAGCACAGGTCCCGGCCTTCCTGTCTGGGCAATGTGGAAAGCTTCTTTAACCGTTTTAGCCAGCTCAGCAACATCGGTAACAAGATAGTTATGTTTGACAATTGGAATGGTAATGCCCGTGATATCTGTCTCCTGAAAGGCATCCTTGCCAATAACAGGTGTGGCTACCTGGCCAGTTATGGCTACTAAGGGAGCAGAATCCATATAAGCATTGGCAATCCCGGTAACCAGATTAGTAGCTCCCGGCCCCGAAGTAGCAATACATACTCCCGCCTTATGTGTAACTCGAGCATAGCCATCGGCAGCATGAGCCGCTCCTTGCTCATGGCGAACTAATATATGTCGGAGTCGCGGATATTGAGGGAAGGTATCATATATCGGTAAGACAGCACCGCCGAGAATGCCAAAAATAACCTCCACCCCTTCCTTAACTAAACTCTCACAGAGAATCTGAGCGCCAGTTTTCTTCATAGGATAACTCCTTACCCAGCAAACACCGCACCAGTGCTGGCCGAGCTTACTTTATCACTATACCTCTTAAGGTAGCCAGTTTTAATCCTGGGTTCAAAGGAAGGCAATGAAGCCAACCGCTGTTCCAGCTCTTTTTGGCTTAATTCCACTTCCAATTTGTGGTCAGGTATGTTTATGTTAATTATATCACCATCCCGCAAAGCCGCTATAGGTCCTTTCTCTGCCGCCTCAGGAGAGACATGACCAATGGCTGCTCCTCGCGTGCCTCCGGAAAAGCGCCCATCCGTAATAAGAGCTACCTCATTATCCATACCCATACCACTGAGGAGGGAAGTGGCTGCTAACATCTCCCGCATTCCTGGCCCTCCCTTGGGGCCTTCATAGCGAATAACGATTACTTCACCTGACTTAAATGCGCCTTTCATTATCGCCGCCGTAGCTTCCTCCTCACCATTGAAAACTCTCGCTGGACCTCGATGAACTAACATCTCAGAAGCTACTGCAGCGCTTTTCACCACGCTGCCATCGGGCGCGAGGTTGCCAAATAATATGCTGATACCTCCAGTAGAGGCATGCGGTTGCGACAGGGGGCGGATTACCTCTCTATTTTTAACTTTGGCTTCCTTCGCTATGTCGCCTAATGGCTTGCCCAAAACAGTATTTGCCTCAAGCTTCAGCAATCCTGACAGTTCGTGCATTATCGCAGGAATGCCACCGGCTGAGTCCAGGTCCTGAATGTGATAATCGCTGGCCGGACTTAATTTGCAGATATGAGGAACGGAATCGCTAATCTCGTTTATAAGGGATAAGGGGAAATCTATCCCAGCCTCATGCGCTATGGCAGCAAGATGCAACACGGAATTTGTGCTGCCCCCCAGGGCCATGTCCACGGCAAAGGCATTGTAAAGGGAATCTTTGGTGATAACGTCTTTAGGCAGAATACCTTCGGCTAATGTTTCCATGACTTGCTGCCCGGCTTTATAGGCAAGTTTTACCCGCCGTTCTTCCACCGCGGGTATCGTGCCATTACCCGGCAAAGCCATACCCAGGGCTTCGCTGAGGCAATTCATAGTATTAGCAGTGAACATCCCGGCACAGCTCCCACACCCAGGGCAGGCGACCATCTCCAGTTCCTGCAACTCAGCCTCAGTCATCTTGCCTCTAGCTACCTCGCCCACGGC
>Ga0209635_10003784_pt1 | contig 11837 bp, 13 predicted proteins | sample DeeMarSWOR230_32_FD_187463 | JGI IMG/M metagenome (GOLD analysis project Ga0209635, IMG submission 187463) | Marine sediment microbial communities from White Oak River estuary, North Carolina - WOR-2-30_32 (SPAdes) (version 2) | ecosystem: Environmental > Aquatic > Marine > Intertidal zone >...
AAGATCACTACAAGACCAATAAATCAATATGTAACTGCTTCTCTTCTGGGGGCTATACCGGGCTGTGTTGACGCTTTCTTCGTGGTCTCCCTTTACACTCATGGGTTAGTAGGTTTCGGCGCTCTGACTGCAGTAATGCTGTCAACAGCTGGAGACGAGGCATTTATCATGTTAACTATGATTCCAGAAACAGCCCTGCTCATCTTTGCCATTTGCGCAATACTTGGGATACTCGGCGGTTTTTTTGCGGATAAAATCGCTAAACTCGTCGGATTGAAAACTTGTCAGCCCTGCGAGATAGAAATCCACGAAGAGGAGCTTCACTTTAAACATTTTCTAAAGGAACACGTTTACACTCATATCCTTAAAAAACACATACCCAAATTATTTTTGTGGATATTCTTCACCATGTTGGCAATCGATTTTCTGATGGCAAACTTTGAACTAGAGCTGATCATATCGAGTTTACCTACGCTTTCATTGATTGTTTTTGCCGCTTTGATTGGCATAGTACCCGAGTCTGGCCCACACCTCCTTTTTCTCGTGCTGTTTTCAAGGGGATTAATTCCTCTCTCCGTCTTACTTGTTAACACATTATCTCAAGATGGCCACGGTTTACTGCCGTTGCTCTCCCATTCAATCAAAGATACAATTTACGTTCAAATCTTTACAACCTCATTTGCTCTAGCAGTAGGAATAGGTCTGTACCTGATCGGTGCCTAAGAATATTGCGCGCGCATGCGCACATTAGCGTTTCACGCAACAAGCGAGGTTGGTCTTGGAGGCAACTTTTTGGCACTTAAACACACTTTGAAACACTTCCAAAAAGAAATATGGCTCAAAAAAGAGCAAACACTTCTACGCCAAACAAACGGCTCTCTACTCAAAAGAGCAAAAGAAAAAGTCAGAGAAATTCTTTCATCGCATATACCCCCCCAACTTGATGATGAATTAAAGAGAGAAATAGCTCAGATACTCCGCAACTGTGAGAAAGATATGTTATTAACCAAAGTCTTGCACACGCGAAAATCTGGAGGAGCTAGTAAACTTGAAATTGTTGTACGGTCGGTATTACAACCATGTCTGAAGAAGACCATTATGTAGGCCCAGAAGGAAAGTCAAAATTTAGTCTCCAAAAGTTTTGGAAGAAGAACTAAATTTTAACCCCACACACAAAAAAATAATTTCTGAAAAATATTTGTTAACAAAAAAATTCTAAACACAAAAAAAGGAGGAAAAGTTCAATTTTTTCGTTTCGAATATGTTTCAATTCAGCCTCTTGCATGCTACGGTAGCTTCCATATCCTCACACGAATGTAATCCGAGAATGGATCATCTGCCGCCCTGTCTATCCGTATAGAGTTCTTGCTTGCCACATACCATATGCCGCGCATTTTCGTAGTGCCATATAGCGTATCGTACCATATGTCTCCACCGAATTCGTAAGTGTGGAAGTTATCTTCATCTGTAATAAAACCGTCAGACGTTTCGTCTTCAGTCGTGTCGTATCTTCCAATTAGATAAACAAAGTATTCTGTGGTGTCCAAGTCGTGGGCAAGAGTCAAACTTTGACCCGTCTCGATGCTGATCCAATTGCTATCGTAATCTGGTTCAGGGAAGGGACATTCTGATTCACAACCACATCTCTCCAGCACTGCAAGTCTGATTTCCAGTTCGTGCACTCTCTCAAGTAATTCTGATTCTTCTTTCAAGGTGGCTACTTCATCAGATATATCATCGACTTCTCCCTCCAATCCCAGAAGCCTCTCCCATAGCTTATCCAGTGGGTTCTCATCTAAAGGCGAATTTACCGCAGTTGCCATGCTTCCAATGAGGAATGCAGTGATCATCACAGTTACAACGATGGTTATAGTATGCTTTTTCTTTAAATCCAATCTTTCACCTCCTCTCTCCTTAGAAATCATCCATTGTTATGTCTGAAGCTGCATTAATTGCTTATGAAGAAATGTTCTAGTCCGTATACACGCATGCGTCATTTTGTGTGCATCAAATTTCAACCCCCAGAATTTTAGAAAAGGAGACAATTGAGAAGATTTCAAATTCAAGTTTAAACCCAAGCATTGATAAAAATTCCCCAAGTCATCGAGAGCTACGGCGCTCTAGTTACGACAATAAATATGCATGCATAAAGAGCCGACGATTACCGGCTTGATTCTAAAAAATCCAAAAAACATGTATCCGTTTCAAAACTGCGAGAAAACCTCGTTCTCATTTAATAACGAGATTTTTAACAAAAATCCTCATATTAATATTCTAGAGCTTCAAAACAGACTTATCATTCATAAATCTTAATTCTTCTAGCTAGAAATAGGTTAAAGCGTTCATGTGAGGAAAAATGAAACGATCAATGCTGTACGAAGTCGACTTGGCCAAAACTGACAGACAAGGGGCTTTTCCATGTCCAAAGTGCGGAGCTGTTATCTCCCCTGCTGATGAGTCACAAAACGTCTACCGCATCCTAGAGACAAAGCTCAAGGGCAATTCTTTGGAAAAACTGGTAATCCAATGTAAGTGTGGAAGTGAAATCCATCTGATGGGATTCCTTAAGTTTTAGCTGTGTTGCATGCATGCATGTGTTTAATGTATTTTTCATCACGACATTTCCAACAAAGATGCTCCTTCAAAGATTTATTGGTTCGATAGTAAACGTCATCGCCAATTTGGAACTCATGTCCACACTCTGAACATTTCAAGCCTTTCCACCGTTTGCTCATCGCCCATTCAGACTTCACGAATCTGTGGAAAGACACTGAATCTCACATCCTAACTTACCTTTCACAACGGTTTTGTCCACTGGAATGAGCAAACATATGAAAAATACTAGAAAGTTTGCTAGTTTTTCTGCAGATTCCGTACTTCAGTGTTATCTTTATTTTCTTTCAGAAACGCTTCAAGAGTAGGTTTGTCAGGAGCGGATTGAGCTCCTTCTTGCGTGCACTTTAATGCACCACACGCTGCGCCGTACACCACTGCATTCTCTAAAGTTTTTCCTCGAAGGATGGCAGTGAGGAAGCCAGCATCAAAGGCGTCGCCTGCGCCAATAGTGTCTTTCACCGCTACTTTGAATGATGAAACTAAAAAGTCGCCGTTCGTTGAGAGTGCTATAACGTTTTCTTTGCCACCTTTAATGAGGTACGTTTTGTCTTCTCCGATCTTTTTTCTTAACTGTTTAGCAACGTCTAAAATTTTGGTATTGTTTTCAAGACCTAACAGAGCCTTTACTTCGTGACGGTTAATTATCAAGGTGTCGACGTTTTTTAGAATTGGCTTTAGCATCCTGAGTCCTAACTCAGACTTTTTTCGTCCCGAGTCAAAAGACACTGTTATCCCCAAATCTTTAGCTGTTTTAGATGCATGTAGTAAAGCTTCTAAGTTTATGCCGCTCATGTGAAGGTGGTGGGCGTTCTGTATGTACCCCGTACGAATTTCTTTTGGAAAGATGGGTTCACTTGCTCCGATCATTTGGATGAATTCGGGGATACCTTGTTTGTTAACGATGATAAGAGAGACTCCGGTTGCATTCTTGAAGTCCACAAGTATATGATCAGTATTGACACCATTGTTACGGAAGTTCTGAACAACAAACCAACCGTATTCGTCAAACCCAACTTTTCCAATAATTCCCGTTTTTAAATTTAGTTTTTGCGAGTTCACTGCGACATTGGCTGCTGAGCCTCCGCCACTGTGTTTTAATCGACCAGCCATGATGCTGAGTTTATCTGGCAACGGAAAGCTATCAACGTAACATCGAATGTCGTAGAGCACATGTCCCAAACATACCATGTCAAGTTTCATTATCGCTCTACTCCTTTGCTACAATAGAATGAGATAAATCACTTTTTGTCTTACCGTCTCTTCTATTTCCCGACAAAATAGTGTTCGTAACAGAACTCAAGGAGCACCCCACCCCAATCGTTCAGAACATGACACATATAAAAGCATGTGCGAGTCCTTGTGGAGACATCCTCTGTGATTTCCCCTCTTTTTTGGATTTCACCGCTGTTTTCAGAGAAAACTCTGTTTTCAATATTCTGCTGCTATTAAGAGACAAATATGTATGCGAATTATTAACTGTGTAACAGACATAATTAGCGCCGCGAGAAAGTGGCACGTGGGCATAATTTTTCCGCTTGTACGCGTCTTTTCACTTGCGTTTTCCAAATAGTTTTGCCTAGGCTAGAGGATACTTTTTTGCTTCAGGCAACTCATACCTTAACGCTAACGGTTCAAGTTTTTTAAGTTCCTCTATGGATGGAATTACTCCGATTTTTCCGTCTGCAATTGAAAACTGTTCAATTTGACGTATGAATTCTGGCTTTCCAAACATCAGCATACTTGTCACACAATCAACAGCAAGCAGGTCAGACCCAGCTACTGCGTATGGGAAGTTAACAGCGTTTCCCCAGTCTGGCCCGTTTCCCTCCATTCCATATGGACCTGAAATCATCCCAAAGATTTTTCCTCTGCAACCTACGTGCCAGAAAGTGTAGTAATACAAAATTGCCTTCGCAATATCGTTATGAGTGAAAGCTTTTTTGTAGTGAGGGAGTAAGCCTATCCCAATATTTTTGATCGTTGCTGTTACTAAAATTTGACTAGCTATGTGGGTTTTTGGCACAGCTAGGGAAATCAGTCCTACTTCATTATTTACCGCCGCTGGAATTTTGCTAATTATCTTGTCTCGCACCTCAGACATCGGGAGCAAATCTTCACCTAGCATTTCGTCAATTTTTTCAACGAGTTTCATACTTCTTTCACGATTCAGCATAGATTCGTCACTTACGTTAAGAACCCTTACTTTGGCGCCGGAATCTACGTATTCTTCAACGAGTTTTTGGATTCCACTTAATTTCAAAGTCAATTGAAAACCAAAATCATAAGAATTTTGAGCCTGACTCTTAGATTTTATTTTTGCTTCGATTGAAGGACGCTCAGAAACGGGAAATTCTGAGAGAAACTCTTCAGTTTTAGTGAAGATGTACGGACCTTTATAGTAAGAACTACTCTCACATATGCTTACGGTTCCCTTGAAACCCGAAGACAATATTTGATCAATAACTGCCCTCACAACTACGGGATGAGTAACACAACCAGTTTCAGGTGGACGCGGATCAACAAGATTAACCTTTACAAGAAGTTCATCACATTCTAGAACTCGTTTCAATTGTTTCTGAATTTCGTTGGCGCAAAGAAAACCACGAAGACTTTCATACAACTTCCTGGTCATGTTCTCATTGAAGGCTCCTTTATAAAGCCTCCATCCGAAGACATCGTTAACCAGAAATTTCGGTGGATACATTTTACTAGTTGGAAACAAAAACAGTTTCTTAAATCTATTGTTCCGTCCATGCCAAGTCCCGTATATATCATTTGAATTTAGACTTTACAGGTACACATGAATCTTGAGTTCATAAATAATATAACCAGCTCGAAGCCAAAAAAAAGTCGGGTATCCCAAATGACAAAATTCGGCTATTTCCTTTTGGTTCCTATTGACCCAACTAAAATGAACGAAATTTTCAAAGACTGCAACTTTGATGAAGAAAGAATAGACGCAACTATAAATTATGTTGTTCCAATAATTCGGGAAATTTGGGAAAAAACTAAAAAACTACCCATCATACAGACAGAGCTTCCTCAAAACAAACAGAAAAAAGAAAGTTAAAGTCCAAGCCAACCAACCAAAAAGGCTATTTGAAACCAGTGTTAATGTTTGCTCTAGACTATTAAGTTTGAATTCTTAATAAAGCATGCATACATTTCAAGAAAGGAAACGCTGAAACTCTATTTCTTTGCGTTACCAGATTTGTAGATATATAGTTTCCTGTAGATTGTAGAATTATTCTCAAAACGCTCTATCAAGGGCTAATTAACTTCTATTTACAAAAAACATAATGGTTAATGTTTTATTGCCTAGATCAGAAGTAGAATACAGGGAAGTTGCATTGGATAAACCAACGATAGTTTCCGCCAAAATACCTAAAGAAATATACAAAGAGCTGGCTCTCCGTGTTCCTGAAGGAGAAAGAAGCAACTTCATTCGCGACGCCATACTTGAAAAACTTCAGAAAATTCCCAGACCCGACAAAATATTTGATCTAGAGCAGAAGATGAACAAGCTGGAAGCAGACCTTTCAGAAATCAAAAAATACCTAGTTGAACTGGAACTCCTCACCTACCAACGGGGCAAAATAAACCCTCACACCTTTTGCATCGATGACATCGACCATAAAATCGTGAACCAACTTCTTCACTGCAGAGGCGCAACAACCTCAGAACTTGCAGACTCTATCGGAGCCAACAGATGGTTAATCCTCAATCGACTTAGAAAGATTCAGAAGCGTTCTAAGAAGCAACTGGGAAAACCCATCGTAGAATACTATGCTGTAGAAAAATCTGGAAAAAGAAAAGCTTGGTGGATGAGTGAAGAAATAATTGAAACATGAAATTTGTCTCAGGCAACAAAGCTATTTTAAGGCTTACAATCACACTCATAATACATGGTGAACAACATGTCTGAACGCTCTGTAAAAGCATACGTCTTAGCCATTGTGAAACGAGGAACCGAACATGAAATGGCAGAAAAAATCAGAAAAATCGAAGACATTACAGAAGTCCTCGTCACCTATGGAATGTGGGACCTTGTCGCACGCATTGAGACCGAAAATCTAGGAAAACTCGACAAAATCATCACCGAAATACGACAAACACCTGAAATCGAACAAACAAGCACACTCATCAGCGCCTAAACCATCCACACCACTTTTCCTCAAAATCAAACGCAACACTAAAGCAACGATTTTAATACACATAAATCCTCAGTTAGTGAGCGGCGGGCCCGTAGCCCAGTCTGGATAAGGCGCCGAACTGTCCTAAGCTTAGGGCAGTGCGCAAGCCTCCGGAGCCGGAGACCCGGGGTTCAAATCCCCGCGGGCCTGCCATTTTTCTTCAAAACATCTAGTTATCTTCTATGTGTATAGTTATGATTTCTAATGGGGTTAGCTATGAGAATTTTGAAAAGGCAACTGGCAAAGATGTTGGATCACACGCTGGTGAAGTTAGATGTTACTAAAGAAGACGACAAAAAGTGTGTGTGGAAACTGAAACGTATGGTTTTGGTTGCGTTCGCGTAAATCCAACACATGTATCTTTGGCTACACAATTTTTGAAAGAAACAAATGTGAAAGCCTCTTACACAATTGGATTTCCGTTTGGAGCAACTTCGCCTGAAGTTAAGGCTTTTGAAGTGTGTAGGGCATTGGAAAATGGAGCTCGAGAGGCAGATATGGTTATCAACTTAAGCGCTTTTAAGTCAGGAAATTATGAAATGATTAGAAAGTACATCGAAATTGTTATGGATGTTAAAAGTTTGTACAAAGACGTTATTGTTAAGGTGACTATTGAAACTGGACTTTTTTTGACTGATGAAGAAAAAGTGTTGGCCTGCAAAATCGCCAAAGAAGCAGGAGCTGACTTTGTGAAAACCGCAACTGGTTTTTTTGGGAGCCGCTGTGGAGGATGTTAGGTTGATGCGGGAAACGGTTGGCAGAGAAATGGGAGTTAAAGCGGCAGGAGGCATACGGACTCTCCCACAAGCGTTGGCAATGATTGAGGCAGGAGCAAATAGAATTGGAACGAGCACCGCTATTGCTATAATCAAAGAATTGTCGAAGTGAGTAGCATTGCTGCTTAAGGCTTAAATTACATTTTTTCAGGCGCTTCTATTCCAAGTAGGCTGAGGGAGTTTTTGAACACAATTCTTGTGGCGTCAACAAGGGCAAGTCTAGCGTCACTTAACTCTGGCGGCTTGGCTTTTATCACTGGCAACGCGTTGTAAAAAGTGTTGAATTTATCTGCCAATGTGTTGGCGAAGTCAGCGATAGTATTAGGTTTAAGGTTTTCAGCCGCTTCCACAAAAACTTCGGGGAACCGAGCAAGTGTTAAAATTATGTTGCGTTCTAGTGGCTTTGTCAGCAAGGAGTAGTTGGGATTTTCGGGTTTTCTGTTTGCTTTTCTAAGAATGCTGTGGGCTCGAGCGTAGGAATATTGGATGTAGGGAGCGCTGTTTTTTTCGAAATTCAGCACTCGGTCCCATGTGAAGATGACAGGTTTGGTTGGGTCCACTTCAACTAGAGCGTATTTTACGGCTCCTATGCCTACGAAGTTGGATATCTCCTGTTTGTCTTTGTCTGGGAGGTGTGGTGAACGCTTGCAAACTTCGTCGTAGGCTCTTTTGATTGCTTCGTCTATAACTTCGTCTAAGGTGATGTAGCGACCTCTGCGGCTGGACATTCTGTAGCTTGGGAGCCTAACTAAATTGTAGGCAAAATGGATGAAGTTTTCTGCTTGTTTTGAGTGCCCTAAGGCGTATAGAGCTAGCTTTAACTGTTGTTGAGGAAGCGTTTGTTCCATCCCGATTACGTTGATAACTTTTTCGGCTCTTTGAAACTTCCATATGCTGTAGGGAATGTCCCTAGTGGTGTATAGAGTGGTACCGTCTGCTCTCATAAGAGTCAGGGATGGAAGCTCATAGTCCTCAGTCAAGCTTAGTTTTTGTTTCAGGTTAAAGTCTTTGGCTACTTTGTCAGCGTTAAACTCTAGGACACCGCCCAACTCAAATATGTAAGGAGTTGTCTTCAGTTTGTCCAGAACCTTTACAACGTCACTGCGCCAAACGATATCGCTTTCCCAGTCCCATGAGTCATAGAAAACTTCTGTTCTGGTCAGGGTTTCTTTGAAGCCTTTTAAGCATAGTTGGCAAACTTCTCTGATGAGTTGTTTAGCTTTTTTCTCAGCAGATTCGTATCCGCGAATTAGTTTGTTCACTTCAAATTCGGGGTCTTCGTCTTTGTTTATCTTTTCGAAAAGTTGAGGGAAGAGTTTGGGAAATTTGTTTTTAAGTTCATCTGCCACTGACGCCCAATCCTCTAGTTTTTGTTGTAACTCTGAGGTTTTTCCAGTTTCCTGTTCTATTTCTTTCTTGAGTCGTTTGATTTCCATTATGCAACTTGTTATTGTGTAAATTACGCCGATAAAGTGGTCAGGTTTTCCTTCGGATTTGGGTTTACCCAGCTTTTCGTATCCATATGCGATGACTGCTGATTGGCGACCTACATCATCGATGTAATAGTGTCGATAAACTTCGTGTCCATGGGCTTTTAGGATGCGGGCGAGGGTGTCGCCTAGCATAGGGTTTCTTGCTTGTCCAATGTGGATGGGGTGGACCGGATTGACGCTGGTGTGTTCTACAATTATTTTTATGGGTTTTTCTGTCTTGACATATCCATATTCATAGTCTAGAGCGCCGGCTGATTCAAGGGTTAAGCGAGAGAGCTGTGAAAGGTTTACGTGAAAGTTTATGTATCCTCCTCCCGCTGCATCAACAGATTTAATCAGTGGAAACTGTGATATGTCAATAGTTTTGGCAATGTTTTCAGCCATTTTACGCGGCTTCTCGGAGGTTTGTTTGGCGAGTTCAAAACACATTGAAGATGCTAGTTCACCGAATTCAAGATTTGGAGGACGCTCCAGTGAGATTGTGGGAATGGAGATTTGAGGATACAACTTGGTTAAAGCGTCTTGAAGAGCAGTTTCGCATGAATTGCGAAACTCTTTGAAAGGATTTACAGAAATCAATTGATGTTCACCTTGCTGGCTAACTCATGATGGGATTCCAATATTTCTGTTTGGCTGTAATAAAATGTAAGCAGTTTCAGCAACTTCCTTTTTAAGCATCAACCATGTAAAATATTAAGGGAAAAGATAACTTTTGCGTGTACCGCTAAAATAGGAGATGTGAATTTTCAAATTATTTTTTCTTAAAAAACAGCCAGTTTTTGTTTCCTTTAAACCTCACCAAGACATAATCGCCTTTAAGTCTACGACCTTTAATTTCAAAAACCAGTTTGTCTTCGCTCTTTGCTTTCAAAACATATTCGCCTTTATCCCAAATTTCCACAGTTCCCGCGCCATACTCTCCTTCCGGAATAGTTCCTTCAAAACTTGCATATTCAACAGGATGGTCTTCCACTTGGACCGCCAGCCTTTTAACACCGCTTTTTGTGGGGGGTATTTTGGGTACTGCCCAACTCTTCAAGACTCCGTTCATTTCCAGCCTCAAATCATAATGCAGATGTGTAGCTTGGTGTTTCTGAATAACGTAAATGTTTTCTTCATTCATTTTTTCTTCACCTTTAGGTTCCTCTGTTTTCTCAAAATCTCTTTTGTCCCAATATTCTTCAAGTTTCATTTTTCACCCTTCTACCCTTGGAGAAACAACGTCCAAAGACAAAATAACAGTTATTCTTAGAATGAGAAATTTTGTGCTATAAGCTTTTACGTTTCTAATCAACACATATTAATTAGGTGAGTTAAATGGATGTTGAACTAACTGTTGACGGCGAAAAAATCGGTTTGAACGAGTTTGCTACGAAAATTTTTGCAGGAATAATCGCAGGAGCCGCGTCTTCTTTGCGCGGCATGAAGGAAGACTGGAAAGAAATCAAAATTAAAGTTGCAAGGTAAACTAGTCAGCAACACAATCTACATGTGTACACCATCAACTTTAGCGCCACAATAGGAACACTCGGAGTCTTTAATTTTATTCTCCAGAATCGTATAACCGTGCCGACGAATCAGTGGTTTTCCACAGTTGTAGCAGTAAGTGTTTTCTCCAACTTCGCCTGGCACGTTTCCTTCATAAACATATCTTAATCCAACCTCTAAACCGATTTCTCTAGCTTTATGGAGAGTTGTAATTGGTGTCCTAGGCAAATCTAAAAGTTGATACATTGGATGAAATCTGCTGATGTGCCAAGGTATCTCTTCACCAACATCTTTAATGAACTCTGCAATCTTTCTCAAATTTTCCTCCGAATCATTCAAAGTCGGGATAATTAAAGTTGTTATTTCAATCCAAATTCCCAAACTTTTATGCACCTTTATAGAATCTAACACAGGACTCAAACGTGCACCACAGTTTTTGCGGTAAAAATCATCACTAAAACTTTTTAAATCAATATTAGCCGCATCTAAGTAAGGCTTAATCTCAACTAAAGCCTCCTCAGTTATGTATCCATTCGTCACAAAAACGTTCTTGATTCCTTCCTTACTCGCTAGCTTAGCAGTGTCATAAGCATACTCAAAAAAAATTGTCGGTTCAGTATAGGTATACGCAATGCTTTCACATTTATATTGTTTAGCCGCTGCAACAATTTCTTCTGGAGTCACGTCTTCTCCAATTATTACGTTGCGTTCCCTAGGCATCTGCGAAATCTCGAAGTTTTGACAGTTACTACATCTAAAATTGCATCCCGCTGTAGCGATTGAGTAAGCTTTGGAACCAGGAAGAAAATGGAAGAGCGGTTTCTTCTCTATGGGATCCGTTGCACGAGCCACAGCTTTCCCGTAAACCAAACTGTAAAGCGTCCCATCCCTATTTTCCCTAACTCCACAGATTCCTCTTTTCGAATTGGTTATCCTACTGCATCTGTGATTACATAAATTACATTTAACAACATTTCCGTCCAATTTTTCATAGAACATTGCTTCTTTCAATTTGAAGCCTTCCATCTTCCTATTAAATGAACATAAAAAAGCTCTTATAAAGTTAGGTCTCAAACCGCATTCAGCTGTGCTTGTGGCGGGCCCGCAGGTGTGTGCCCAGTGCGGCGGGCGGATACTAGGCTCCTAATTGTTCGTTTTTTCCGTTTTTGTATTTTATACCAATGTTGAGTGGATAAGCATGGCGGGCTCTGGACCCGTTGACGAGAGTTCGAATCTCTCCCGGGCTACCAACGCTTAAGCATGAATTAATA
>Ga0209635_10003788_pt1 | contig 11831 bp, 13 predicted proteins | sample DeeMarSWOR230_32_FD_187463 | JGI IMG/M metagenome (GOLD analysis project Ga0209635, IMG submission 187463) | Marine sediment microbial communities from White Oak River estuary, North Carolina - WOR-2-30_32 (SPAdes) (version 2) | ecosystem: Environmental > Aquatic > Marine > Intertidal zone >...
AATCTTCTCTCTCGTTGTTTTTCCTATTGTTTCTTCTTTCTTCTTTTCTCTTCTCTTTAAGCTGTCTATATCGCCTCTCTCTATCTCTCTGCTCTCTCTGTTCTACTTATCGCCTTTTCCTGATAATACATAAAAAAAAAGAGAATTATATCTCACAGAAAGAAATCGCAAGGACATCATCTTTATTCCAAACAACTTGTTTTCCGCAATTTCCGCAGGAAGTCGCATTGTTTATCAGCGTTGAAGAGCAGAAAGATTTTAAGTCCATAGATATACCTGTGTAAACAATTGCCTTGCAGTTTTGACATTTTACCATAAGCTTAGACACATTCCCCCGCCTCCTTTATCTAGTTATCAGCGAAGTTTTTAAGAGCTTCTTCAACCAAACTCTTTAAAGCTTTCAGATATAACCCGCACAAGTCTATAACCTGAAGTTTCTCAAACAATTTTGGCGGGTATGGATTAGCAAAATAATATGCTTTAGCTATTTCAGTGTCAAATTCTTCTGCATGAATAGTTTTCTCTTTGCCTTCACCATCTTTCTCAATCCAAACAGGTTCGCCATCTCCAGTTATAGCAAACCCTCGTCCTTTTGAAGTTGAAACTTCTATATGCCTTATATAAGTTGAAGATTGAGGTCGGATAGGTTTCTCTTTTAGACTGATGTTTCGAGCCTCAACAAAGAAACGCATTAACTCATCTTCTCTCATCATCTTTTCTTCTTTGGCATACCAATCACTAAATTTCTGATTTCCTGAAAACTGTTTTTTCAGTACCCACGTTACTGCTCTAGCACGAGATATGAAAGCATTGAGATTGTACCGAAATTCCTTTGGAACTTTTGATGTCGCTTCCATTTTTTGATAGAAATACTCAGCTTCGTCGAGGGCATCTCTCACTTCGTTCAAGCTTATCTCTCCACTACTCTATGCTTCCGATTCTTGGCTTCCATTCTTTCCTTTCGTTTCTCAGATATTTTGCGAGCAGAAGAGCCTCTTCATTAATCAGAGTATCTAATGTTTGCTTCTTGCCGTATCTGATTCTCGGAATATTAATTTCACTTTCAAATAGAGTGTTTAATCCTTCAGCTAAACTGTCAGCTTCATACTCGCATAGATGTATTCTTTTTCCCATCTTGAGATGCATCATAAAATCCGTAACCATAACAAAATCCTTTTTATGAAATTTATTACGTCTTTCAATCAAAAAATCATCAATCAAATAACGATACAACTCTTGAAAATCACATACCAAACTGGGCTTTCCAAATTGAGTTGAATGTAAGAATCCTAAATATGGCTCTAATTTCGCTTTCAGTAAAGCCTTATGCACTCTGCATCTTAAAACGTAATAGCCGAAATTGAAAACGTTGTTTATTCCATCATACGCTTTGTACGTTTTTCTGCTATTAGGTCTAATGTTCTCTGGAAACAGCTTAAAGATTTGGCTGAAATATTGCCTTGCGCTTCTACTTTCAATAGCCAAAAGCCTTTTTCTGTCTTCACCATCTCCAATATTAAAATCAATAGGTTTGAGACCGTATTTCTTTAAAACTCTGTTTTGTCCTTGAATTTTAGTTTTTACAATTTGTTTAGCAATCTCAACGCCTTTTCCATTCTCTAATGCTTGATATTGGTTGATTCTTGTTTTAACGTGAGAATCATCTTCAAGATTCTTTAGTATAGCTACAATTCTATTTCTCTTAGTAATAATGTAAGTGTCAATATTCCATAATGCCAAATCAATTAAAGCGTCAACACTAACGTAACTGCCACTTTTTAAAACACACTCTCCAATCTGCTTTTCAAAATGAGGGTAATGCTCAACTTTTCCGTTTTTGTTTCTAACTTCAAAACAACCTTCATTTCTGCCTAAATAATTACCATAATCGGATAATTCGATTTTTAACGTCTTAGAATTGCGAAATGGCATTTTTAATCTTCTCCCTTCAAATAATATTCGTTTTTCAACCTTAATTAATTTTATTTCCACTATAATTACTAAAATTAATTATGTAATAATAAACAACACTCATTTCCATAAATAATATTATCATTTGAAATAATTTCTATTTTTTTTCTATCTATCTACCTATCTCCTTAAAAAATGTTTATTAATTGAAAGGACATCCTTTTCTACAGACAGAGGAAGTGAATTAATGCCTAAATGTCCAAGATGCGGTAAAACCAAAACATGGAGAGGTGGCGGGCAAGTAACGTCTAAAGGAAAAATGCAGAGGTACATATGCACTAGTTGTGGTCATGCTTGGGTTAGTGATGAGTCTTATATCAAGAAGGTTTGGATTCCGATAACTCATTTACCAAAAACAGAATCACCTGAAAAATTAAAATTAAAAGAGCTTAGGAGACGGATTGAAAAATGAGACAATGTAAGAATTGCGGTAAAGAAATTCCTGACGGTTCGACGTTTTGCAGTAGAGAATGCGCAAAAGAGTTTAAAGAAGGAAAAGAAAATTTTGCGGTCTATCGACTTGAACAAAATTTATTGAAAAATAGCGTTAATCGTGAAGTTGAGCTTAGCTTAAGCCATGGAGCAAACGTCAGGGGAATAGTCATTTCTTTTGATGAGCAATACGGCAAAATAGCTGTGGAAACAGAAGTCAACGGGCAAACGGAAATAACCATAGTCAAACTGGGCTACGTTGTCTCATTCAAAATCAAAGGCTACAAAAAGTGATTTCTATGATGCTCAATCTCAAAACAATGTGTGACTCCTCCGAAGAAGAAAACCTCTTCACGAAATATGTTAAAGCCAAAAAAAGAGGCGATACTGCCGAAGCAGAGAGATTGTCTAAAATTATTGAAAACAACGCATACTTAGTTGAGGCTCACCACAAAAAGAAAAGAGTAGAGAAAGAAGAACTAAACCTCACAAAGCAATGTAAAAATTGCGGTAAACCTATCAGAAATGACTTGGTTTTTTGCAGTTCATCATGTATCAGAGAATACAGAGCAAGAAATGGTTAGGTGATACTATGCGTTTGAATTTTTTAAAAAATCATTTCAACTTGGAAATAACAAAGTACTTGAAACGTTTCAGTTTCAAAGCTACAAAACATTTCGGAAAACATGGCTTTTCACTTCTGTTTTTATTTGCTAAAACTCAAACTTTAGAGGCAATAACATCTCTTATTCCAAATAGCGGTAACAAACACATCATTTTAGCCGATGTAGAAAATTGCAGTACTGAAGAAGTAATAGAAGAGGCAAAGTATGTTCAACAAAAATATGGGCTATCTAACTTTTACATTTATTCTGATGCTGAAAGAAGCTTCAGAGTATTTTGCTACTCATTAGTTAAATATAAGACACTCCTGAAGATTCTTTTAGATTTTAAGCATTTAGACATGGTGTTTTTCGATTACACGGTTAAGCGCAAAAAAGCAACGTTGAGATATGGTAAAAAAATGGATAGACCTTCTCCGAAATTGGTGAAGGTTTTAGAGACTTATCCTATGCCGTTTCCAAAGGTGGTTGAACAGGTGTTTTATGATACTGGAGTTGTGAAGAAGGGAATCTCTTTTACTTTGGGAAATGATGATTAATGTTTACGGCTCATTCTCCAGCATTTGAAGAAGCCTTTGACAGATTAGAGAGGTACACTAATGCTCGCACTACCAGAAATTTAAGAGAGCTAGTTATTGTTGCTGAATCCTATTTTGGTCACAAGTTTCACACCGATAGGCAATACGAAGCGTTAAGGGAAGAGGCAAAAAGAAGAGGCTATTATGAAAGATGGGCAATGATGAAAAAACAGAGAGTGTTGCCTTGGTATGCTCAGAGACAGCCTCAAGTTTCAGCTAAGAAATCATGGAGATATGAGAAGGTTTCTGTTAGAGGAAAGTTTCAAGATAGGTGTAGAGACCTTAAGACAGGGCGTTTCATCAAGAAGCCTTAGACCACAAACCCCTAGTGAAGCATGCGGAATAGAAATAGAAGTAAAGAACAAATGGTTAACACTTGTACAAAATGCTATCGCGAACCAATAATACTTTTACGTGCCAGATATTTTAGCCAGTAATTCTTGGTTGTGTTGATAGCCAGAAACTTTTAGAAACTTTTGATTTTTAAGTTCTTCAATAACTAACTCAGCAGTTTTATTGTTAATGTAAAGGTTCTCACAGAGCTCGCCCATTAAGTAAGTTTTAAATATTTTTTTTGAGTTTGAAAAGGTTTCACAGATGCACATTTGCGCTTGTTGCAACCAGAACGCTTGCAGTAAGTCGTAGCTACTAAACCTCTGATTTATGAACTCTTTAAAATTCTCTAATGCACTTTTATAAGTTGAAAAGTCAATTTGCAACATAGGACCCTTCATGTTCTCGGAGGCGTTGTTTCTAACGAATAGTTCCAATAACGATTGAACTATTGCAGAATCTACATCAAATAACTGCCCTCCATCAAGAGCTTGTTCTCTTGCAAATTTCTCACAAACAAAAGATTCAGCTTGTCTTATTATTTCCTCTCGCTTTTGTGGGGTAATTTTAATTATTTCAGCATCATACTTACGCTGAAACAGTTCTTTTATATCGGTTTTCATTACAAACCCATAATTATTTCCAATGAATTAATAAATTTTTTTAAAGCCCACTACTAATTACTCGTAAGAGCGATTTAATCTTTTCGAAAAAACTTCAAGCTTTGGAAGACTCTAAGCTCTCCAAATTATGTATTATTTTGTCTTTAATAACAGGGTCAGAACACCAGAGGGTTTGAATCAGTCTAGATGAGTAATTTGAGGGTTGCTTGTAAACCACGGCATAGGATTTGACGTTTTCTTCATTTAGTCCATAGATTATATGTAATCTAGCAACATATTTTTTGTTCTGGGAAGAAAAACTTTTGCCAAAACTCGTTAAAAATGCTTTGTCATGTTTACTTATTTTTTTAAATGCACCTTTAATCTCCTGTTGAAATTCTGGTGGACTATCATTAATTATCTCAATTAACCTTTTTGGGTCTAATGGTAATTTTGCTATGTAACAGGGTTTTGTTGTGCTTAGTGCGTTTTGCATTGCTATTTCAACATTTTTGCCATTTACAACTGGAATATTAAGAGAAATTCCTTTTTGGTCAGTAAATAAACATAGAAACGTTGTATATACTAACTTGGCAATTTTACGTGGGAGATTAAGACTGTCAATTGTGGTTTTAATGCCATTTTTCAACACGGTCTTACTATCCCCTCTATACCTAACATTTGTACTCGACTCTATGAGGTCCATAAAACCGAAAATTGCTAATAGAGCAACAAATATCACGCTACCTATAATAATTGTCGTTGTGGTGTTAAGCCAAGATGCTTGAGAGATGTTTATTATGGACTCAAACATTAACTGAATGGAATTTCCGATACTTTCACCGATAAGAGGAAAAAATTTTACCAATAGTGAGAGTTTGGGAATAAAATACAGGGTCAATTGAATATATCCTAAATAGCCGAAAAACAAGCTCGGAATATACAATAGAATACCTATGAAAAGAAATAAAAGAAAATATACAAACTGTTTAATCGAATGTAATAACGCAACAAATAAGTGCTTTTCTAACATACCTTTTTGGTTTGCGCTTTTTTTAACATAAATTTCATTATAAAGTGAGTTAAGAGGGTCAATAAATATCTTTGATAACATTCGATCGCCAATTAGCTGTAGTGACAAGGAAACTATCGAGAGAATAAAGACTATGATGATTATCACAGTTAATCCTACATACTCAATAATCCCATTAAAATGCATCCATGGGTCAAATGGAATGTTAAAAATTGTTAGGAGAATATTTGCTTCAAATAAAAATAAGATGCTGAAGACGAATGGAACTAGAAAACCTGCCATAATTAGTTTTTTCTTTGCAGACCAATAGTCACCGTAAATCGCCTCAATCCATCCTCGAGGGTCTTTAAGGCTTTTCTTACTCATCTATTGAAACCAGAGCAAATATAGGTGCAATTCAGGTTATATTATTTGTGGAATTTGGTATCATAGGTTAAATCTGTACTTGGTAAACCTATAACCCGACTTGCACAACCCATAAGAAGCTAATCAATGACCATAGAATTCACCAGAACCCAAAATTGCATTATTTAAAGGGATTAAGGTTTTATCCGTTTAACTTGTTTGCGTGCGAGTTTTATTTTATTTTGTTTGTAAGAGAAAGAAAGAGATAGAGAGAGCAGAGAGATAGAGAGAGGCGATATAGACAGCTTAAAGAGAAGAGAAAAGAAGAAAGAAGAAACAATAGGAAAAACAACGAGAGAGAAGATTAAAATTTAATCCACGCACTGCTTAACAAGTTATTCTTGTTGCAAAACTTGGTGCGCTAACGTTTATTCTGATTAATATTCTTCGTTAGGTTCAGGTTTCTTTTTATCTCCTTTGTTTGAGTTCAAAAAGAAGAAAAAGCCACTAATAGCTTCAATCAAAACATTCTCGATAGTATCTTCATCATGCACGCCTCGGTAAGATGTAAGCGGGTATGGCGTTTGAATTTTGTAATTAGTACTGCTTCGGTATCTACCGTTTAAGGTTTTAATCACTTTAACCCTCAAGAAATCTTCAAAATTAGGAAATGTGAAATAATATTCTCCGACCGTTTCACCAAAAGCCTGCAATCCTTCTTTCTTGAAATTAGTTGCAATGTCGTTTAAGTTCACGGATAAAACTTTCTCTTCGAACATAGTTAATCAGCTTTAAGTCTTATGTTAGAATTGTGCTTATGAATTTTACGCGCTTCAGCACAGGATTGATCGAAAATGACGTGCATTGAATCGCTTTTCAGCAGGCGGTTTAATCGGCTTTCAAGACTACTCATCCGCACACCTTGTTTTGCTTAAATATACAAGTAATTTGACTTTTTCAGAAGACGGGAACATCGAAATATCTTGCTATCGGACATTTCAGTTTTAGAAGGAGTCCCATTTAGGTAACTTGCAAAAGAAGGCTCTGAACCTTTCTATGAACTCGCGCACGCTAATGATGAAACATTTGAAGAGAAAATGAGACAACAATATTAGTAACATTTGACTGCTAATGAGTAGTATTGAGGAGGGAATGATGTGGCTTATTTAACGCAAACTCAAAGTGGGCAACCTGTACTTATTTTGAAAGAGGGGACCTCGCGAAGCAGGGGAAAAGAAGCCCAAAGAAACAACATCATGGCCGCTCGCGTAATCGGAGAAGTAGTAAGGACGACACTTGGACCGCGCGGCATGGACAAGATGCTCATCGATTCACTAGGCGACATAACAATTACAAACGATGGAGCAGCAATTCTGAAGGAAATAGATGTGGAGCACCCCGCGGCGAAAATGATTGTGGAAATAGCTAAAACCCAGGATGACATGGTCGGCGACGGAACAACAACTGCCGTTGTGTTGGCCAGCGAACTACTTAAGAAAGCAGAAGAACTGTTAGACCAGAACATTCACCCAACCATACTCGTTGCTGGATACCGCAAGGCAGCACAAAAAGCGATCGAAGTAATAGAGAAAAACGCGGTGCCCATCGATGTCGAAGATAAGAAAATGATGATGAAAGTCGCCTTGACGTCAATGGGGAGCAAAGCCGTGGGCGGTGCTAAAAAGCGCTTCGCGGAAATAGCCATAGACGCCGTCAAGCAAATCGCCGAGAAACGCGGAGACAAGATGATTGCGGACATAGACAATATTCAGCTCGTAAAGAAAACAGGCAAGAGTCTTCTCGAGTCCCAACTAATTAGTGGAATAATCATTGACAAAGAAGTTGTCCATCCGGGAATGCCCAAGAAAAAGGAGAACGCAAAAATCGCCCTTTTGGATTGTGCGTTGGAAATTGAGAAAACCGAGATGAGCGCCGAAATACGCATACGTGATCCGAATCAGATGAAAGCTTTCCTGGACCAGGAGGATAACATGCTGAAGAAGATGGTGGCCAAAATCAAAGCCTCGGGCGCAAACGTTGTGTTTTGCCAGAAAGGCGTGGACGATATGGTACAACACTATCTGTCTCAAGAGGGGATAATAGCCGCTAGGCGAGTCAAAGAGTCAGATATGGAAAAACTCGCTAGAGCAACGGGTGGAAGAGTAACCTCCAACTTGGACGATTTGAAAGCAGCAGACTTGGGCTTTGCTGGCTTAGTGGAAGAGCGCAAAATAGGCGACGACAAAATGATCTTCGTTGAAAAATGCAAAGATCCCCATTCGGTAGCCATTCTTATTCGCGCAGGGCTCGAACGCATGGTGGATGAAGCTGAAAGAGCAATGACCGATGCGCTGTCAGTGGTCTCAGACGTCACAGAAAACAATAAAATAGTCGCTGGCGGCGGAGCAGCAGAAATCGAAGTTGCAAAAGAACTGCGCAGATACGCTGCCAAAGTCGGTGGCAGAGAACAACTCGCCATAGAAGCGTTCGCTGACGCAATGGAGATAATCCCCAGAGCGCTCACGGAGAACGGAGGATTCGATCCGATTGACGTTTTGGTGGCACTCAGATCAGCGCACGACAAAGAAACCGGCAATTTCAAAGGCTTAAACGTGTTCACGGGCAAAGTCGAGAATAGTATCGACAACGGAGTCATCGAGCCAATCGTAGTCAAAATACAGGCTATTAAATCAGCAGCCGAATCAGCCTCCATGATACTGCGCATTGACGATGTCATAACATCCAAAGCGCCGAAAGGCGGTCCGGGTGGACCAGGTGGAATGCCTGGTGGTCCCGAAGGCGAAGAATAGACACCGTTTTCTCTATTCTGTTTCTTAACCAACCGTACGCGTAAGAGATCCGCTTGGTTCAGGCCTACAGAGCAAAATGTGACGCCGAACAACAACTCGGAGAACCGGATTCCTTTAAAAAAGGGTTTTGCTTCTATTAGTTTTAACGATGTCTAGTACTCTGATGGCATACCGCCGTAGCCGCCCCCTGGCATTCCGCCAGGAGGCATGGGCGGAGCCTTCATCCTTCCAGAAGCAATAACATCATCAACCCTAAGTATCATTGTGGCAGCTTCAGCAGCCGACTTGATTGTCTGTTTCTTAACAGCTAAGGGCTCGTAGACTTCGAGGGCTCTCATGTCTTCGATTTTGCCTCCGAAAACGTCTACCCCTGCCCATTTTTCGCCCTTCTCATGACGGGCCTTAAGCTCTAACAAAAGGTCAACAGGATCAAGACCGGCGTTTTCACCCAACGTCAACGGCAAAATTTCCATTGCCTCGCCGAAGCTTCGAACCGCAAGTTGCTCTCTTCCTGGCAGAGTTTCAGCATAACCTCTAAGTGCTCTTGCAACTTCCATCTCTGGGGCTCCCCCTCCAGCAACAATCTTGGGCGCCTGAACAACATCTCGAACTACGCATAACGCATCGTGAACTGATCGCTCACCTTCATCAATGAAGCGTTTGTCTGCACCTCTTATAAGAATAGAAACCGAGCGCGGGTTCTTGCAACCTTCGATAAAGGTCATTTTGTCATCGCCGATCTTCCTCTCCTCGACAAGTTCTGCAAAGCCTAAGTCGCTTTTTGAGAGCCCGTCCAAATTAGTCAGGGGCTTTCCGCTGGTTGCCATACCTAGTTTCTTCATATCCGACTCCTTGACTCTTTGAACTGCCAAGACTCCTTTCCTAGCTAAGAAGTGTTGCACCATGTCGTCTATGCCTTTCTGGCAAAACACAACATTAGCACTTGAGGCAACTATCTTGTCAACCATTGCCTTTAGCATACCCTCCTCTTCCCGCAAGAAAGAATCCATCTGTTCGGGAAGTTCAATGTTGATTTTAGATTCGAACTCGGTCTTCTTAATTTCAAGCGCACTTTCCAACAACGCTATCTTTGCCTTCTCAACCCGTTTAGGCATGCCCGAATGCACAACCTCCTTGTCAAGAACCAACCCTTCAATAAGCCTAGTTTCAGACATGGATTCACCGGGCTTCTTCTCCACCATAATATCATCCAAGTCCACCAAGTGGCTCTCTCCAGCTTTTTGGGCCACACTCAAGACGGCTTCAGCAGCTATCTGGGCAAGCTGCTCCTTGTTAGCAGCCACCAGCTTGATGGCCATTGAGGTTGCAGCCACCTTCTTCAAGAACGCCTTGTCTTCAGGCTTAACTGAGATCGCTATGTTTTCAAGGGTTCCAAGAGCTTTGTTAGCTGCTTTGATGTATCCTTCCACGATCACTGTCGGGTGAACGCCCTTGTTTATCAAGTCTTCAGCCTTTCCCAAGAGTTCGCCGGCCAAAATGACTGCCGTGGTGGTTCCATCTCCCACTTCCGCGTCTTGAGTCTTAGCTACTTCAACCATCATCTTGGCAGCTGGATGTTCAATATCCATCTTGTCAAGAATAGTCCTCCCATCACTGGTAATGGTTACATCGCCAGAACTCTCCACCAACATCTTATCCATACCTTTTGGACCTAATGCACTTTTTACGGCTTCCGCTATTGTTTTTGCAGCCATAATGTTATTACGTTGAGCATCCCTGCCCCTAGATCTTCCAGACCCTTCTCTCAGAATTAGAACAGGCACACCACCGGCTTGCGCAGACAAACTACTATTCCTCCACATATCACTATTATTACTTGACTCAGTAAAGGTTTTCTTAGTTTTAGCTCTGAGCCTAATTACGCACTTGGCTGGGGCTTTTCCAAAAATCAGGAGGTTTTTCGCCTAAGCTATGCCATATCGGACGTGAAATTACCGCTGTTATTGCATCAGGCACTCTGCCACAACGTGGAAACCATAAAGAATCGTAATGCTTAAGTGAAAATTAAGCTTCAGTGAAAACTAATATTGCAAGTTGGGTCTAAGCCTTAAATACGTTCGCGGTCCATTGAGGCGATGTTTTTGCCGCCGCATGGTCTTTCACCGTTTTGACCATACTGCTCATAGCCTCGATGCAACGTAAGCAATGTCCAGCCCGTTGAAGCAAAGTCTTGGTCGCGTATCAATCTTCAGCCGTTTCGATTGACACGCTCGTCGCCTCAGCGCATTGCACTTAAAGCGTGCTCCCCAACTTGCATTCAGTATTCACGCAAGCTTGGATGTAAATGTTCCTATACAAAAATACAGCAATAAGCTTGTACATTTAATAGATCATGTGATGATTCCGAGTTTTTTATTGAAACTCCAAGGGAGTTCCCTAAGACCGCTGCAAAAATAAGATTTAAAAAGATGCCATTTTGCCTTGAATTGTGTAATTAATCCATTATCTTTTATTACTTTCTGCATGTTTCGTCCAATAAAGGAATGGATAATATGCCATTGTGGTGGCGGATTAAATTTTAATCCCCCCAAACCTTTCTCCCAAAAGCCCAAAGGCACGCGCATATTCTGTTACTGTTTAATTTCTCAAAATTATGGCGAAAATCTGGAGTTATAATCCAAAAAATAAGCGTATTTTCTTAAAATTTGCCAGAATGTGCAAATTCACCCAATAGGTTTAATAACCACTGCGGCGTTGTGTGTTGGAAAAGTGTTTCAACCATGTCGAGAAAAACTCAAGTTAAAAAACAATTACTCGCAAAACCTACTATCGTAAAGCCTCTCAGGACATTGCCCTTCGAAAACGGCTTTCACTTCTACACAACCCTTGGAAACTATACGGGAATAACCGCAACCAATCTCAGCGAGTTCGCCGCGAAGCTAAAAACCATTCCAACAGAGTCAATCACATTCCATTTTCAACGCAAAGACTTCCAAAATTGGATAAAATACACAATTAAAGACGCTGCACTCGCCGAAAGAATAAACAGGACAAACGGAGAGCAATCTGCAGAAGACATGAGAAAAGAAATCCTCAGGACTGTAGAAGCAGTCTTACTTCACATTTAACGCGCGCGTCCTAAC
>Ga0209635_10003792_pt1 | contig 11829 bp, 8 predicted proteins | sample DeeMarSWOR230_32_FD_187463 | JGI IMG/M metagenome (GOLD analysis project Ga0209635, IMG submission 187463) | Marine sediment microbial communities from White Oak River estuary, North Carolina - WOR-2-30_32 (SPAdes) (version 2) | ecosystem: Environmental > Aquatic > Marine > Intertidal zone >...
CTAATTGTTTGTGTTAATGATGATTTAGACAATTTTGTTTCTGAGTTTTATCGCATGGCTAGAGAAAAGGAGGAGATATCATGATGGCCAATCCTCTGCAGGAAGCACTAAGGAAAACAAACGCCCAAGAGTTTGTTAATGCAGCCTCCGAGAGGTTTCTAGCTAGATCTATTGCGAGTGAAATTGTAGATTCAATAAAAGAGGAACATCCAGAACGCTTAGTAAGGCTTGGGTATGTATATGAATATCAGGGGGTTCGTGCTTATGATGAATGGTCAAATTCTGGATGTATTCGATTCCGCGCCTCAAATGATGATCAGATTTGTTATGAAGATATTGCACCAATTTTTGAAAATGCTTTTTTCTGTTGGCGCACTTTGCTTAATCTCGATGGTAATTTATCCAAAATCAACAGTAGGACGTTTGAACTTATAGATGAAGAATTTGAATCTGAGCAGATTCCCTCTACCCATTCATTAGCATTTCATCTCTCTGTATCTGGTATTTTAGCATTAAGAACTCCAGAATTGAGATTAGATCTAAGAAATTGGAATTTTTTAGAAAAAAATGATGAAGATTGGTTTCAAGTGGTAATAACATCAATAATTGAAGCATTTGTCCTACTAGCACGCAAAGATAATGGCTGGAATGATATCGATGAAGCACTTAAGATCATTGCAAAACTGCGCAGTCTCCAAGAAGTGACTGAAGGAGAGTATATTAAAAGCAAAAATGGAGAGCAAGAGCAAGTTGAGGCTGCAATCGGTTTAGTCGGACTCTATCACTTAGCTCAAATGGTTAATTTGACAGCTGAGTATCTTCAAACAGGTCTGCCAAGTATTTCAACTCTAAATATACGCTTAGACCGTCATCATAAAAGAGCAGTAGAATCATTCAAAACATCTGGTGACAGTTATATTTCTCATATAGCTGATCTTTTGTGGATTGGTTGTCGTGAAATGGTTCATAACTCAATTTGGACCCACGCATCAAACTTGCCTCCTCGTGTACATGACTTTATGAGACTATTAGCCAAGCGCGGAAGACCCTCACCAATAATAGAATTATGGCCTGCCCAGCAAGAAGCTTTATACCGCGATCTTCTCACTACGTATCACAGTGCCGTGTTGGTAGAGATGCCTACAAGTGCAGGAAAGACACTTTTGGCCAAGTTTGCTATTGTCCAAACTAAAGCTTTTAATTCTGAAGGGGTTATAGCGTACATAGTTCCCACCCGAGCCCTTGTCAATCAAGTGACTTTTGATTTGCGTAGTGATTTTAAAGAATTGGATCCTCCATTGAGTGTTGAGATGACTGTCCCTGCTTTTGAGCTCGATCCTACTGAAGACTTGTTATTGCAGAGCCCTCCGGATATACTAGTTGCGACTCCTGAAAAGTTGGATCTCTTGATCCGTAGTGATCATCCCGCCGTTAAGAACCTATCAATGATTATAGTAGATGAAGCTCATAATATTGGAGAAGAAGGGAGGGGACCACGTCTTGAACTACTTCTTGGTACTTTGAAAAGAGATCGTCCTAAGGTACGTTTCCTCTTGCTTTCTCCTTTTTTGCCTAATAATGAAGAAATTCTAACATGGCTTGGCGAAGGAAAATCCCTTCCAGCTATTAGTATTGATTGGAAACCGGCAAATAGAATTGTCGGAATAATTGATCTTCATGGAAGGACTCCGAATAGGAGTTTAGTTTTCGAGACACTGCCAGCAGCTGATAACAGCGATATTAAGGGCAAACTGACCCTCGATATTTGTTCTAAGAATCTTGAGTCCACAAAAAAGACTTTCAAAGATTTGACTTCGGCTGCTGTAAGAAGTCTCTTGGATCGGGGTTCTATCCTTGTTCTTTGCAGAGGTAAGGGAACAGCAATTACCAGAGCAAGGCAAATTGCTGAAGAAATGACACTTTTAGATGAGACACCGGAGCTTCAAGCAGTCTGTGCATATCTTGAAGCAGAGGCAGGAATTAATACTCCTTTAACATATTGTCTAAGAAGAGGCGTTGCTTATCATCATGCAGGTATTTCCCATGAGGCTCGTTGGCTTCTAGAGATTCTCATAAGAAAGAGAATAATTAAAGTAGTATGCGGAACAACAACACTCGCCCAGGGAGTTAATTTTCCTATTTCTACTGTTATTGTTGAAACATTGAAAAAGGGAAACAAAAATCTGGAATATGATGATTTTTGGAATATAGCGGGCCGTGCAGGCCGCGTTTTGATGGATACTGTTGGATTAGTTGGATTTCCCACAAGAAACAGAAAAGATCGTAGGAATGTAGAAAATTTCTTAAAGAGTGAAGCTGAACACATTGCTAGTCAGTTGGCATCATTGATTGACCATGCAGATCGTATTAGAGCAAATTTCAGTGCAAATACAGTGTTAGAATATCCACAGCTCTCAACGCTTCTGCAATTCCTTGCACACGCAATGAAAGTTGCTGGCAAAACCGATCTGGCAGATGAAGTTGAGGATATTATGCAAGCTAGTCTTGTTTATCATCAAGTGAGAACAAAAAATATATTTGCAGCAGAAAAGCTTATATCTTTGTGTAGGTCTTATTTGATACAGCTTTCTGGTAGATCAAATATAATGGGATTACTTGCTCAAGCTGACACTACGGGTTTTTCCACGCCGAGTATTTTTAGGGTCTACAGTGATTTAAAGAATTCAGATTATACTGCCTTGAAGAATGTTTCTTCTTGGAGACCGAGTGAAATCTTCGGATATGGATCTGAAAACTTAACACGCCAAATTGAAGTTGTTGGTAATATTCCTGAAATACGTTTGGGACATAAAAATAGGCCACCTTTCAACCCAAATCGTGTTGCGGATATATTGAAGGATTGGGCTAACGGAGTTCCTTTATATGCTATTGCAGAAAAACACGGCATTGGAGATGAAAAAGATCAGCAAAAACGATTGACAGAATTTTCAGATTATCTCTTCAGACTCTTGGGAATTGCTTCTTGGGGTATTGGAGCATTGGAAGGAATTTGCCTTGCTGGGGCAACAGAGGAAGAATGGGAAGAAGTAGGATATGTTCCTGCAATGGTTTTCTATGGAGTACGGCATAAAGAGGCTGTTTGGCTGAGAATGGTTGGTGTCCCTAGAATGCTGGCAGATGGTTTAGCAGAAATTTGGAGGGAAAAGAATGTTTCTCTGCCTACTTCATATGATGGAATAAGGTCGTGGGTTGGTAAGTTATCAGACAACGACTGGACGAAAGCTGTTCCTGAAAATGTAAATCTAACCTCCGAACAATGTCGAATTCTTTGGGAATCACTTAAAGGATGAACCAATACAAGAGGCAAGAGAAAGATAATTGAAAGCATCATTCAACCAAAAGACTCAAACCATAGAAAAAAGAACATCGTTGAGAGATGCCGTCATGTCTTCTTAGAGAATCTTCTATGATTCCATTCACGAAATCGTATCTTTTAGCTTATTAGCTTATGATAAGGAGAGAAAATGCTTGCTTTGTCATACTCTCTTTGAAAACTCTTATAATCACTTTTCCCTACAAATCATGAAGGTAACTATCACAAAGAGGTGGGCCCCTTGGACATTCAGGAGTGGGAAGTACTGGCTCTATTAGGCGAGGACATGTCTTATTGGAAGGCGCTGGAATATGCAGAGACACAGCAGCATACTGCTGTCATGAATGAAGCTGGAATCACTGTGAGGGATATTGAGCGGATTAGAATCGGGTAGGACATATCACTTCCACATTCCACGTAAAATGGTATATGCAATGAACATTACTTTCTCTAGAAAGAGCATCATCTAATGCTCTTACAATTTGTGCTCCGAATTCAATCCTAAATCTGCGTCCCTTCGGAATATTAGCAACATGCTCTCTATATACTTCTTCGACATCCATTTCAGGAAACAGTCTTACTTTCTCAATAGTCTCATATGCAAGTTCATCTGGTTTATTTATCACATCTAGTGCCACTTCCATTTGCTTTTCAAGTGGCAAGTGATACAATTCCTTAGAAATCTTCTCTGCTTTCTTTATTGAGAGTTCTCCCTTTTCAGCTGATGCCCCCGGGGGCATCATTTTTATTAGCTTCTTTGCCTCTTCTGAACGTTTTTCTGGTTTCTTTAGAAGCTCCCTAATTTGCTCAGGTAACTCATAAACTCTCAGATATCTCTGAATAGTTGTTCTACTTAGCCCTGTTTTATCCTGGATTACCATTATCTTCTCTTCTTTAGTGGCATGGGAATTTATCTCCTTGTACATCTCATTAACACTTTCAGCAATTTTCCATGTTGGAATGTCTGATCTCCCTTTGTTCTCCATGATAGAGATAGCAATTGCTTCAACATCTGATAGCTCTCGAATATCACATGGGACTGTTGATAATCCTGCTTCTTGAGAAGCGAAAAATCTTCTACCTCCTGATACAATGGTATAGTCCTTCTCGCTCCCTGGCTTTGTTCTTCTAACAATCAATGGGTGTAATATTCCCTGCGCTTTGATTGAATTCACGAGTTCATCATCTGAAACCCATTCAGGACCACGCACATTGGCTTTGTCTATACCTAGTTTTGTTATCTGAATTTCTTCTATCATTTTCCCATCTCCAGAAGACTTGTATTTGGATATAATGTTGATTTGTATATAAACTTTTTGCTTTTCTTTTCCGATGTGCTTACAGATCTGCAACATCTCATCTAGCCGCCTAAATCCAGCCCAATCTAATTGTCGGCCTCGAAGGCCAGGATCGATACGGGCCGAGCCGATACAGTCGTCCTACAAAATTTTCCTAAAAATAGTTTTTCATATCATCTTTGAAGGTGAAAAAAGGATCAGAAAAATTCTCTTAGATCCTTGCGAGAGAGCTTGCCAGTTTTCTGAAATATCTCTTGAATTTCACGTTTCCCAATCTTGCCTTTCCTTATAAGCAGAAGTAAACGTGCGAAAACTATTACTGGAATCAGGAGGAAATTACTCTTCCGGGCAGTTTTCGTTGCTCCCTCAGCAAATTCCGGAGTTTCTATAACGATCTTATAGGTATATTCACCAGAGGGACATTTTTTTACGACATCTAATGCTTTGCTCCTAGAAACAGGCTTCTTCAGATTACGTGTTGATTTGCATTCGATACCAGTAGTTATGTATAGCAGAGACTACATTATTCTGTTTGCATCGGAAATTTTCAGTTCTTTTTCCTGACGAAGGTATTCAACATCATCATAAAAAATGAAATTCCACTTAGCGATTTTATCTATTTGAACGAAGAGCGGTTCCTGCAACTTTCTATAAAGGAAACTTTGTCTTTCTTTCGGAATGACAATAAATTTTTTAGTTCTTTCTGTCAGGATATTTGAACCCCTTACAATAGCTTCAGTTATCCCAGTAGTATTCTCAACTTCGAATTCATATTTTATTTCTCCTTCTCTGTACCATAAGACATCAATCTGCTTTATTCTCTCCAAATTTTCAGATGGAGTAAATCTTATAGTCGGACTGCTTTCATCACAAAGATCAGAAAGTCTTCTGTTCTTAAAAACATTTCCCTGTTCTCTCTGACCGATCCAAATCTTAAAACCCAATTTTTTACCGATTTCAGCTAGATAGTAAATTATCTCTGTATGTTGATTTGCCATTTGTTCCAATGTCATCTTTAGCCGCCATTTCCCACCTTTTGTTTTCTTTGCATATTCATTCAAAAACGTTTTGATGCTTTGAGTATCTGGAGTAAGAGCATTAGGAAAGCTGATTAGAATTTCCTGCAATACATCGTCGTAGGAAGTTACAATTTTCCTATTTAGCACATTTATTACGGCCTTTTCTACTCTCTCGTCAAGCGGTACTCTCTCTAGAAACGGGATTGAAGAAGGGTTTTTCAGCAACCACTTATGACTAGTTATTTCTCCTTTCTCATTCTTTACATCAACTAAAATGAATTCATCATTTAGATGCTCTTTCATGATTTCTTCAATATCCTTATTTCCCCTTAGAAGAACACCGTGCTTGTTAAGTTCTGGAATTACTCCATTCAGGATATATTGATAAGGTATTGGCTCTCCTCTTTCTACAATGAGTTCATATTAAAGCTGTACCATTATCATTGCTGGAAATTTCAAAGCATAGAAAAACTTAAAAGGGAAGAATTCTTCTGTCCCTGGGAGGTATTCATGATGGCAATGAGTCCATGCCCAAGAAAAGAGAACTGCACGAACAACCACATACTGTTGGTGGATTCCAATGCAATACTCAATTTAATGAAAACGAAACTGCCAAAAGTTGATCGCACATACTCACTGAGGAAGTATTTCAGAGATTTTCTTTCCGAATATGATTCCTTATTAAATAAGGTATTCGCTTGTTCCATAGATGGAAATAATTATATCACAAAAAAGATCTTTGAAGAAATTGATATGGAAAATAGCAGATCATCTTTGAGATGTGAGCCCGAGTTCAAAGTACTCAGAGTAATATGTCAAAATCTAACCGATTTTGGAGAGATGAATGAGGTCCACCGAAAAGCATTTTCCATAAAAGAAATCGATGATGCAGATCTGAAAAAACTTAGAGAAAGTGGTCTAATTAGTAAAGGGAGAGTATCCAATCAAGATCTCAGCTTAGCAGTTCTGGCTCTCCGAAAGATACTGGAAACAGATCAGGAATCTGTAATAATCACAGATGATGAAGATTTCAAATCATTTCTCAGAAGATTAAGAAGCAGAGGACAAATTAGCATGTCCTTTGGACATGTCAATTGCTCCAAATTATCGTCTCGATATTTGTCCACTTACTTAGCTGAGATTTATGAGTGCTGTAAGATGGAGAAAAGCGAATACGAAACTGTTTTTCTCAGATTATGTAAAATGCAGGAAGAGAGAACAGACTTAGTTGATATACAAAAGAAGAAACTGAAACAAGAAGCTTTCGATGTGTCCACCTCAATATTCATAAAGACAACAATAACGAAGTATCCTAATCTATAAAAGTCTGAATCCCAACCTAGAGGAAAACCTTAAATACCAAAATGACAATATGAAAAGGGGAAAAGTATGAATGAAATGGACAATCCTTTCATCCAACAGCTTACCGAGATGAAGGCTCGGGAAAAATGTTCTAGCATAGGAGAGATGATGGATCATATCATAGCTGAAACTAGAATTAGGGAAATATTATGGTCGCTTAGAAACCAGGAAATCCAATTTACTCAGGATTTTTCCTTCCTTAAGTTTGATTCACATGAGACAGAAACGCCAATATATGATTTTCTTGTTACAAAAGACAATTTTGACTTGATGATCTTTCTCAATGATAAGAAGGAAAATGGACATTTCCTGATTTCAAAACAAAGACTTGAGGCCCATCGCAAAGCTTTGAAGCACTATCCTTCTATCGAGGGAGTTGCTGATGTTTGGATAAGTGAGAAAGACTATCCCACAAAATATTTCTTCTTGAGAGACATTGAGCTGAAACTCTCTAATGGCAATGAATTCATCGAGGTGCCACCTAGGGACATTCTCTCCTTCGAAACTGCAATAACCGATTTTTTCAGCAAATTGATAAAAAAACCTCCTCTAGTTCAGTTTGAGCCGCAGAAAAAGAAGCATTTCGATATTATAGATAATTTTGATAAGAACCTTCAGAAAACGTTCGAAGATTTGAAATCAAAACGACCCAGACTTGATTTCAAGTCCAAAGCAATTAACGAGTTAACAGATGTGCATTTAAGTGCTCTTACAAAGCTATTTCAAGCCCAGATGGAGAGTGAAGTATCATTGGAAGAGATAGAAGCCAAGATCAGAAAAATAGCGCTTATTTAGGAGGGTTTGATTTGATCACATCGATTAGTATGAGAAACTGGAAGGCTTATGATGAAAGGAAATTCGATTTTAGCAATGGTATCAACTTCGTTGTGGCTCCAAATGGAAGTGGAAAGACCTCTCTACTTGAGGCAATATGTGTTGGACTCGTTGGCAAAGTAAGAACAGTAGAAAACGAGCGAAGCCTTATCCGGGAAGGTCAGAATCAAGCCGAAATCATCTTGGATTTTGAACCCAATGAAAGAGAATTCTATCGCATAGAAAGAAAAATCCCAAGAGAAGGGAATCGCTTGGCATATGTCTACAACTCAAAAGGAGAAACTATTGTCAGTAGTTGGAACAGAGTAAACACTTTTGTCGAGGAACTCTTGGATCTAGGAAGCTTCTTCATAGAAAGAATTGTTTATGCGTCTGAAGGCGATGTCCAAGATTTCATAAACCTTCTTACTAAAGAGAAAAAACTGAAAATGTATATCGAAAACATTCTAGGAATCGATAGGATGGAGAATTTCTTGAAAATACTCATTAATTTAGAGAGGGGGTCAGAATCTGAAATTAAAGAATTGAGAAAAAAGTCAGGAAAACTTGAACATCTATTACCAGAGGAAAATATTGAAGAACTTACAAAATCCAAAAAATTTCTTGAGGAAGAAATTAGAGAATTACAAGAGAGAATCCATGATGTTACAGGAAAAATAAATGCCAACAAGGTACTTGTCTCTGAAAAGAAGAGAAAGTTGAATGAAATCATTTCGCTGAAATCTGAGGTACAAAAAATACTCAACACCAAGATTAAAGAAGATGAAATTATTGAAAAATCTCAAGAGGCAATAAAGGAATGCAAATCTGAGATAGATGAGATAAACCAAAATGTCAAAGATTTAAGAATGCAGAGGGATAGAATTCGAGGAGAAATTGATTCTCAACAGAAAATTCTGGACTTAGTCTCTAGTACTGACAAAGAAAAAGAAGAAATAAAATGCCCTGTCTGTAAGAAACCTCTTTCGAAGTCTGAAGTAGATTCCATCTCTATGGAGACTCGGGAAAGCATCAAGATCAGAAACGAGCAAATTCATAGTCTTCACAAGTCAATCCGCAACAAGAATCAAGAATTAGAATATCTATCATCAAAGTTAGAGAATCTTCGAGAAATAACAATTAAGACTGAGACTTTGTTTACAATGGATAAATACAAGGCAATCCAAGAATTTAAAGCAGGTATTGAATCACTCAGCAGTAGAATTGGAGAAATGAGTAATATAGAAACCGAAGCCTCAAGAGAGAAAGAAGAGAAGGAACAGAAGAAAAAAGAGATAGAAAGGAAAATTGATAGAATAAAAGTGACTTCAGAATTTGTGAAACCAGAGAATTTGGAAGCAGATCTTGTGGCAAAAACGAAAGAATTGTATCTGGCTGAAATGCTACGAAAAGCTTCACGGAAGCTAATAGACAGCCAGAGAAAAATTAACCTTGAGGAAATATTCCGTGAGGTAGCAGAAAATGTTAATAGATTTCTTGGGAGCACTAATGCAGCATTTAGTTTCGATAAAGTAACTGTGGATGGATATGATAGAGATTATAGTCAATTGAGTGGAGGTGAAAAGATTGCCATCCTTGCGATAATTCGTGCTACTCTATGTAAGTACTTTTTGAATACAGGGTTTCTGCTTTTTGATGAACCCTTAGAACACTTAGATCTCTCCAACAGGAGATTTCTTGTGGACTTTTTGGTTGATTGTTGCAGGGAAGAATCCATCCAGCAGTTCATAATTACAACATTCGAGGAGTCGATGATTAGAAAGTACTTGGGAGAAGATCAGGTGAAAGTGATTATGATCTGATTATTTCCAGTTACTGCTTCCTTGCAGTACAAGAGAACCTTAGAGATTAATCCTGAATTGAAAGCGATGGGATCACGTCAGAGATTCCAGTTTGTGGTGTTTCTCAAGGAATAATCGAAGCTCTCATAGAGTGGATATGACAGCTGTACATGATTCTACTAACCTAGTTGTTCAACTGATAGTAGTGAATAGTTAGCAGAATTGATCTCTTTTGCATTGACAAACCTTTTAAGAGCCTGCTTAATAAGCAAAAATATGACTAGGTGTCAATATGAATTCAATCTAAAAAACCTTTACAGACTGGATGAAACAAAGAGATGCGGTAGAAAAGCCCTTCCAGATTCTGACTATTGTATTCGTCACGAAAAAAGTGAAAGAAAAGATATTATAGCATTTACCGAAGAGATAGAAAAATAAATTTCAGGAATTGCCAAAAGAAGGTGCAGCTGCTTACTGGCTTACTCCAATCAAGAGTTATGAGGAAGAAACTGCTGAAGAATCCATCCGGAAACTTGTGGGGCAGGAAAAGATTTATGCCTTTGGTGATATCATCAATCACTCCCCAGATCCCTAGGGTCTTCTTCTGAATGGAAATCGCTTTGATCCCAGAGTCTTTGGAACTCCTTTATTGAAATCTCTCTTCTCTCTTCTTCGGTCATCCGCATTCTTTCACCTCCTGGTTCTCAGGCTAATACTTTCGTTATTCCTATCGGCTTAAAAAGCATATAACAATCTCTACTACGGACATACAGCAGATTGAATATCAGTTAATGCTATTCAGTCCAGATAACAGCAGAGCTGGCTCGCAAAGTCAACCCTTTCTCACACTGGACAAATCTCCTTTCCCTTGTACATATTAACCCTCCCACCGTATGCAGTTACCAACCAGTATACAGCTTCTGCTGCTACCTCCCTTTCTTCTGTGTAGATCACACTCATGATTGAGAAATTACACTGGCCATTAACCTTCTTTAAATTTCTATAAAACTGGACCCGTTTACTGGGAGGATCTCTTGGAATGTCATAATCTACAATATACACACTATTACCCATGCTACACGTGTAGCATTTTCATATATAAATCTTGGGGGAGAGCAGAGGAAAAATAAAGGTCAAATAAAAGAAATATATACTGTATTGCATATTCTAGCAATTGTTACGCGTGTAACAATTTCATATATGAATTTTGGGTCTATACAGATTTGTATAAACCCAAACTGGCTATATTCACTCTACTTTGAAATTTAGAGATTTTGAATGACACCTCATGATTTTTTACCTCAGTAAGTTCTGGAGTTTCATTTAATCTGCGGATTGTCTTACTTAATTTCCACACTTCTTCACACTTTTTCACACAAACATTTATTAGGAATCTAGCCAAAAAAAGGATAAGTTTACAGAGGTGAAAATGATGAGAAAAACTAGATGGAGGCCAATGGCAAGGACTTCCATGTTTTTGATATTGGTCGCTAGCATTTTCGGATATTTGCTACCTCTTGATGCATCTTCTACGATGGGTAACGCACAGTCCCAAACTACGGTTTTTGTATACAGTAATGTATGCGGATTTGAGGTTTGGTGGGATGGTAAACACATTTTTACTACTCCCTCGGATAAAGATTGGTGTTGGTTCTATTGTGTTTATCCCGGGAAACATACGATAACCCTGAAAAAATCTGGATGCGCTGATGCCACTGTTGTTGTTAATGTTATTGCAGGCATTCAGAATGAATTTACCATCAACATGAATTGCGGGGGAGGAGGTGGCTCCCTAAATCTGGATATCTGGACAGATAAAGGTTGTGGATCAACCTATGAAGATGGTGACCGTCTTACTATCTACTATAAGGCCAACAGGGATTGTTATGCTGTTCTATCTGAGATCATGCCAGATGGGAGTACACAGATACTTGATCAAGGTTGGCTTCGAGGAGGAACGACTTATTCGGATTCAGGGACCCTGAAGGGCCCAGGGAAGCGGATTTTTATAATATCAGCTGAGAATGAAGAGGCTCGATGCACAGTATATGTTGAGGAAGAGGAGAAGACTGGCTCAATCGAAGTGTATGTTAAAGATGATTCTGGAAAGAAACTGTCTGGAGCCAGTGTGTACCTAGATGATGATTATCAAGGGAAGACCAACAATAGTGGATATTTCCTGATTGAGGATGTTTCTGAAG
>Ga0209635_10003794_pt1 | contig 11827 bp, 11 predicted proteins | sample DeeMarSWOR230_32_FD_187463 | JGI IMG/M metagenome (GOLD analysis project Ga0209635, IMG submission 187463) | Marine sediment microbial communities from White Oak River estuary, North Carolina - WOR-2-30_32 (SPAdes) (version 2) | ecosystem: Environmental > Aquatic > Marine > Intertidal zone >...
TCTGACGCCTTCCTCGTCGACATGGGAGAAAAAGTCGGCAAATCCCGTCCAGGTGACACTCTTCACACTCAAATAGAGCCTGGCTGTATCCAGATTGCGGTCGACATACATCGCAATCAGATTAAAAAAAGCCCAGAAAGGAAGCCAGAAAAATAATCCCAATATGATTAAAAAGAAGAAAAATTTAATGTCGGCAAGCGCGATTCCTATATCTGCGAATTTTTTTCTCAGGGTAATCCCTTCGATCTCTCTTTCCGGTTCTTTATAGAAGAAAATTGTGAGCAGCAACATCAACACTATCCCGACGGCAGCAGCGATAAAGGCATAATGCCAGGATATGACCCTGAGCTTTCCGACAATGATCGGCCCGAATGAGGCTCCGACATTGACCATCATGTAAAAGATGCCGAAACCAAGAGTCTTGTTCGTCTTATCCGTAACGACTCTGACCGTACCGGCGATAAGGGGTTTGAAAATGCCGGCAGCCAGGCCGATGCTGAGCATGGTGAGCAAGATCCCGGAGAACGTTTCAGTGATGAGCAGGAGCAGGACGGACGGTAAGTACGCCAGGTAGGAAACGATCAGTACTTTTTTAAACCCGAATTTATCAGCGAAAGTACCGGAAAAAACAGGAATGAAGTAGGAAACAAAAAGGAATAAACTCTGGATTATCCCCAGTTGAGTCTCGGTGAATCCGAGGCTGGTGACGTAGATGCCAAAAGGGATATAAATCCCGTAATAGGCAAATCGTTCGAGTATCTCGATTCCATTTGCCACCCAAAATACATTTGGAAAAGGTGTTCTTTCTCCGGGAGAAGGCATTCTTTCTTCCATTGTTCCCTCACAGATCAAATTTGATGAGACAAGTGTATATTTTCAAATTATATATCCGCTTTTCGCTGTCCATGACAGGGAGTTAGCTATGGTATAAAAATGATGGAATATAATCAAGTGATGGATGGTGGATAAGGTAAATTCAGGCTATCGATTCTCGGGAATTCTTTCAGGCTGGGAGAACTTTTATCGAATTGAGGGTTTCCTCTTGACTCAGCTCTGATGAACTGAATTTCAGATGCATATTAATCAAGGGAATATTTTGAGTTATTGTTCAGCCGTTTTCTTGCTGCTCGTAAAAGAATCCAGCTTATTCATACCTCAACGAATCAATCGGATTGGCCAGTGCTGCTCTGGCTGCCTGATAACTGACCGTGAGCACTGCTACCAGCAAGGCTATTGCTCCAGCCAGAAAAAAGATCCAAATTCCGATACTCGTCCTGAAGGCAAAGTACCTGAGATAGCGAATCATGGCATAGTAAGCCACAGGCCAGGCGATTATGTTGGCCAGAGCGACAAGAAAGAAGAATTCCATGTTGATCAAGCGAATTATCCTTGGGATTGAAGCTCCCAAAACCTTCCTGATGCCGATCTCTTTTGTCTTTTTCTCAACGGTAAAAGATGCCAGCCCGAACAAGCCCAGACAGGCGATCAGGATTGCCCAGAAAGTTCCATAGCGAGTAATAGTGGAGAAGTTCTGGAATCTTCTGTAAACATCATTCATTTCGTCTTCCAGGAACGTGAATTCAAACGGATAGTCGAACTGGAATTCCTGCCAGACCTTTTTCACATAGTCGATTGATTCAGGAATTCTGTTCCCGTTGATCCTGATCAGGATATGATAAAAACGTCTCGAATCTATTTTAAACAGCATGGGATAGATGGATACGGTTAAATCTCGGAAATTGAAATTGGGAAGAATCCCGACAACTCGTGTCAGGTACTGGGGATCTTTCCGTCCTTCTCTTTTAAAGTACATCTCTACCTGCTCACCTAATCCGTCTTGCCAGCCGAATCTTTCCAGGGCCGCCTCGTTTATCAGCAGCGCCTCTGTCTCATCTGTTGCAATTTCCTTAGAAAAGTCTCTTCCTCTTGCCAGTGAAACCTCCAGGGTTTTGACATAATCGTGGTCAACATAAATGATGGGCATATCGAGGTCATCAACACCCTTTGCGCTGATGTTGATACCGTTAGGAGAACCCACTCCTGGAAGCATAGACGTAGCTGTGACACTGAGAATATCCGGGCTCTGAAGCCATCTGTCTTTTAACAAGTCATACTTGCTCCTGACGGCACTTTCGCGAATAAGCATGGTGATTAAATTATCTTTGTTAAATCCCATATCCCGGTTCTTCACAAAATTCATCTGCTTTATAACCAGGATCGAACCAGCGATCAGGACTATGGACATGGCAAATTGGCCGACGACAAGCGCCTTCCGGACTAGAACCGCTGCAATCCCTCCTCTAAATTCTCCCTTAAGGACAGGTGCTGGCCTGAAGGAGGAAAGGAAGAGTGCCGGGTAACTCCCGGATACAATTCCGACGAGGATCGCTGTCAAGAGCATAGTTATCAAGTACTTAAGATCGGTCAAATAGTTGATTCTCAGCTTTTCCCCGACAAAATTGCTTAACGCCGGGAGAAAAAGCTCGACCAGAAAAGCAGCCAGAAACAAGGCGAGGAAGCTGCACACAAGAGATTCTCCTATGAACTGTCGTATGAGCTGCTGTCTTTGAGCGCCGATTACTTTTCTCATACCGATTTCCTTTGCTCGGGAGCCAGACCGGGATGTGGAAAGGTTCATGAAGTTGATGCAGGCGATCAACAGTATAAATACCGAGATGACGGAGAGAACGAACAGGAACTGAGTATTCCCTCTTCTTCCGATGGCAGGTCCGGGAGATTGAAAATAGAGGTCTTCTAGGGACATGAGTTCATGGCTTATGGAGGTGAAGCTCCATTTGTCGACATGCTTTTCCGTAAAGGCGGGCAACTGGCGCTCCAGCTCTCCTGGGTCAGAGCCTTCAGAGAGAAGGATGTAGGTATGAGTCGGGCTGTCCCAGTGCTTGGTAAGGAAGTACTCCCCCACTATCGGACGCAGACTTTTGTATGAAGCCAGGAAATCAAAATCAAGGTGGGAATTCCGGGGAATCGATTCGACCACACCCGTGACTTTAAAATCGAATCTGTTCCCGTAAAAATTATAGACGAGAATTTTATCGAGAGGGTCATCATCCCCGAAATACTTCTGGGCCGTCTCCTCAGTGAGGACAACGGTGAAAGGTTCTTTGAGGGCAGTATCAGGATTACCTTTGAGCAATGGAAAAGTAAAGACTTTGAACACTGTCTCATCAGTAAAGAAAAAACGTCTCTCGACGAAGCGCATCTCGCCCTGACTGATTAATCCCATATAGAGATTAGTAAACCGTACCGCATGCTTGATAGATGGGAAGTTCTGGGTCAACAAGGGAGCCAACGGTGCGCCTGTGTTCACCCTCCGCTCCACCCGTTCTCCCAGGGTATTCACCCGGACCAGTTTGTAGATGTTTTTGCTGTTCTGGTGAAAATTATCATAGCTTCGTTCAAACTGGATATAGAACACGATCAAAAGAAAACAGGCCATTCCGATGGCCAGCCCAAAAATATTGATAAAAGAGTAGACCTTATATCTGAGGAGATTTCTCATTGCGATTTTTAAATAATTTTTAAACATGGTCACCTCTTAATCTTTATTACCTTCTATCGTTCGTTTTTGTGAACAGCTACTTCAAGCCTCATGTTTTCCATGTCATCGCCAGGAGCAAAGAATTTTTCTTGGCCCAGCTCAGAACAGGATTGGCAATCTTGTATGGAATATTGTCATTGTGAGCAAAGCATGTCAATCTCATCAAAATATGAGATTGGCGTTTTCCGTGACAGGAGTCCAACCTCCTTTTGGTCGCTCGTCTTGATAGCCTAATAAAACTCACTGTATCTTTATGAACTGCAACTTTTATGCCATCGTTGTTCCAAGAGGAGGGTATAAAAACATGGTGGTGATAAAGAAAAAATCTGTTCGCTATGAGACATGAAGTGTGCTAAATCGGACATTTGTCTGAAGTCCTGATTATGATTATGATAAGGTTACAGGGTAAAACCAGATGACATTCAGGTAAGGAAAATTTTCATTTTCCGGAGAAAATCTTGAAACAAAAGACAGTTTTATTATTTTTCAGTCATTGCCTGTTTTTTCTTTGATCGAGGCGGGTGCATGGCTGCTTCATAAGGTTTTCCTTCCAGAAAACGTCCGATGAGCAGAAGTCCCATGTATTTTTCCTCTTCGTTTGCCAGTTTTCTCCCCATGTCTGCGACTGTTCCCTGCACGATTTTCTGCCTATCCGGATATCCCGCCCAGTAAACGACTGCACAGGGCATCTCGGAGGGAAAAATCTGGCCAAGGACAGCGAACAGCTGTTCCGGGTTTCCTAGAGCGTTATAAAGGACCATGGTGATGGGATACTTGCTGATATCCTGGAGCATTTGAAGTCCGCCCTTCATCGGACTCATTAAATACAGGGGCGAGGTCTGCATGACGAAACGCGTATCATGAGCAGGAATGACGCTCTTGCCTAAGGCTGCCATTGCTGCGGCATCACTCCCCATTCCTGGAATGATCACAACATCATCAGGATCGAACTGTTCTACATACCAGTGCCCAGGAGCAAATAAGGCAGGATTGCCAGAATCCAGCAGCCCTACATCTTCTCCCTGTGCCAAAAAGCTTTTAATCTGTTTGACTCGCTCTTCTATCTTCCGCACACGTTCCATCATGAATTCTTCCATCTCTTTACCGGAAAGCTCACGAAAAAATTTACCTTTGTAATCAAAAAGGCCTTCCCAGGGGTCAAAAAGGACAGGCTTTTCTTTAACATAATCCGCAAACAGTTCTGCATGTTCTTTTGAGGCGGCGATGGCGTTCATTCTCTGGATTGTGGCCAGAGCTTGTAGAGTTGCCATCTGGGGTCCGGAAGGCCCTGTTCCGATGACAAAAAAACGTCCTCGCTCCGGTATCTCCTTGAAATCCGCCTGAGCATACAGGAATAAAAATACCATGGAAAGCAGCAAAATAATTAATATGAGTTTCTTCATAAGATGCCTCCTCTGAAAAAGTTTTGTAAGCTGAGAAGCATAATCTTTTCTCAATAAACGTTACGAACTTTTCAACTGGAAGTTTTTTGAAATCGATGCATCCCTCTGCTTGTACGGGTTCATTTGAATTAATATATTTTGACTTCCTCAATTGATAAAAAAAAGAGGCCGTAGTTTTTATCTTGAGATAAAGCTGCGGCCTCTTAAGTTATGGGATTGTAGTGGAGGTTAAGACTTTTAATTTCCGTCAAAAATAAGAGCCGGAAATTTTGAGGCTTTATCGCCCCATCTTCCTTAATCTGATCAACTCGGCTCATTATTCTTTTTATCAGGAATCTCATCCTCAAATCACGGCATCCGGTTGAATTACAGGCGCTGGTCTGACCACGACATGTATCGTTATTTCATAATCAGCTTTTTTTCCTTTGTTCATCAGGTCCAATGCACCTGAAGGCACTAGCAGACTAAAGATGAAAAAAGTAAGCAGAAAGGCGATCAAGAAAATCTCTATTTTTATCCTGAATTTCATTTCTTTTTCTCCTTTATATCGGTCTTTCATTTCGTTCTCCTTCTCAGGATCAATATAATTGCAATAAGCGTGCCAATATTCATTCATAAGGGAAAAAATTCAAATGAATTGGGAAATATTATAAAAAAGTGCTCGCTGGCATTACAGTAGGTGTTCGTTGACGGACAATGAGGAAGTTGATTTATTCTCTTATCGAGATTAAATCCTCTACTTTAAGCTGAAAAAGGTCTCCTCTCTCGTTAACAATGATGAGCTCATCGCCATCAAAACATATCGCTTCACAGTGCACAGTTTTATAGGGAAGCCATGATATTTTGCCCTGGAAATAATTATCCGATCTTCTTCTTGTTTCAAAAAGCCAGACAGAGGTGTATGTCAAGACGACAAGCTTTCTTCCGTCTGGGGAGAGATCCGCTCCGGATACCTGTCCCCGGATGTTAAACCTGGCGATAAGCCTGGCAGGCCTTTTCTCATTGGAATTCAGCGCATCCAATCGATAAAGCGTGGTGTATGTATCCGCCCGGTGCTTGGTCAGCACAAATATCTTGCCATCCTTCCAAAACATGGCTTCAGCATCAAAGTTAAATTTTTTAGCCGGAATCTCCTTCTGATCAGGATAATAATAGGGGATTCTTTTCTTGGTGTTTGTCACCACGGTCTGAGTCGGAAAAGGCTCTTCAATGACGTAGATCATCAAATCCCTGCGGGTGTTGCTGTTGTTCCCGATGTCTCCGATGTAGAGATGACCCTTATCATCTGTGGCAATGCATTCCCAGTCCACGTTGACAGCATCGGGGATCTGGATGCCTTTATAATCTCTCATCCAATCGGGTTTAAGGATCGCGCCATCCTTCTTAATGGGAAATATTCTCGCCTCATCCCCCGAATCATTATGCGTCCAGAACACATCTTCCCAGAGCCGGCTCTTCACCAAACCAGAAGCTTCTTTAACCGCCGGAAAATCGATCCTGGCATAAGGCTGGAGCTCGACCGGTTCTATCTCAGGAAGGACGATTTCATCCGTGTTGGAGCAAGTCTGAATGGCCATAAAAGTCATGAGTATCAACAGTGAACAGGCTCCTTTTTTAATGTGATCTCTGTTCATTGTCTTCTCCGGAAATCAATAAAATGGTTTTTGACTGTTTTTGCCGAGGTCATGAAGAATCGAACGAGACCGTTACCTGTTTAATTCGAATTCGTTCACATTGCATTTACAGAGTTTGTTATCAATCGACGATGAAGACTTTCGCTCCTTTCCCGGTTGAGGCCCGATGAGGATTGGCTTCATTATCTGCGACTTGAAAGCTCATCCCAGGAGTGAGAGTGTGGGTGCTGCCGTCTTTCAACTCATTCATCAACTCCCCCTCCAGAACCAGAAGCACATGGCCCCGTCCGCACCAGTGGTCAGCCATATAGCCTGGAGAGTATTCCACCATCCGAACGCGCACATTTCCCATTTCAAAAGTACGCCAGAATGAGGTTCCTGTCTCACCCTTATGCTCAGTGGGCGTGACCTCTTCCCAATCAGTCAGGCTGAAAGGGACATCTTGGATCTTCATGGTTCACTCCTTTTCTGTGTTGTCCATTATGGCAATTTTCGCTTCTTTAAGCTTCTTCAGCCTTTGAGCGGATATCTTATCGCTGGGGTTCAATTCAAGAGCCTTTTCCAGATTTTTGATCGCCAGCTCTTTATTCCCTACCAGCATATAACAGTATCCCAGATTACCGTAGGCGTACCAGTAAAGAGGATAGGCATTGATGCACAGCTCAAATACTTCGATGGCTTCATCAATCTTCTTCTTCTGGATCAGGTCATATCCCAGGAGGTTGTAAACACGGGGCAGCACAGGAATTTCATACCCAAACTTCTCGGATAGAGTTTTATAATGATCCTGTATCCCATGCAGGCCTTTCTGGATCAGGGATTCCGATACTCTCCAGTCCTGATAAAGAGTCTCGAGTCCATCGTAAATGCTTCGATGAGTGACTGAGACATGGTCTTCCTTTTCCATGTAGGTGTATTTCCATTCCAGGCCCTGAGGGGCCTTTTCTTCGAGTATCTTGGAGAAGGCCTCCAGACGCGGGATGTACCTGGGCTCATTCCCCACAGTCATGAACAGAAATTTTTTTAACTCCGGGCTTTTCTCCAGGATAGCAGGAGCTTTCTTTAAGAGAAGGTCATTGTCATAGCCCAGAGAGGGACTTATGGCGATATAAGCGTTAAAAACATCCGGTTGGGTGAGAAGAGCATAGATGGCAAATACCCCACCCAGAGAATGTCCGACGATGATTCGGTAATCATGGGTGTGGTAATGGCTGTCCACATAGGGGATCAATTCCTCTCGGAAAAACTCCAGAAATTTATCTGCGCCTCCGCTGGTCGGTCTCTGGTCTACTGTTGTGGGAGAAAAATCCCTTGTCCGGTCGATATTGGGAATAGCTATCACGATCATTGGAGGAATCATATTCCTGGTCGTGAGAAAATGGACAATGCCAGTCACGTGGTGAAAGTGGGCATCCCCGTCCAGCAAAAAAAGAACAGGGTATCTGCGCTGCGATACATCATAGTCATCTGGCAGATTAACAAGAATAGTGCGTTCCTCGTCAAGAATCGCAGATCTTATTTTTATGGCCTTTCCGATGATATAGTTCTGTTCGCTTTCCTGGCCATAACTCATACACGAAACGACTGCGAAGGAAAAACAAATCCATAATGTAATTTGTATCCTTGAGAGAAAAAACATTCGGCGTATAGTGTCCTCTTGGCCTTCAAGCGTGCCTGAATTTATTTTAACATTTTTAGGCAAGAATTAACCATCTTGTTTCTTGGAAAAAATGGGCTTTTTTAGGGGTATATTCTCGATCATCAGGTGGGGGATCATCAGGATTATGAATTCAAGAGCGATGGCCAGGTTGACGGATGACCGTGAAAATAGAGCGAAGCCGGCCAGACTCGCCCACAGACCATAATCTTCCGGATTTTTAACGAATTTGTAAACCGAGTCTTTTACCACAGGCACGTTGTCTACAAAGAAATTCTGGCCAAAAGACCTTTTAATTCCCAAAACCATGAAACCCCAGATGGCGAGGGCCAAACCGGAGATCAAAATAATCAAACCCGACCACTTTAAAATAATAATGTTATGGAAATGAGGATGCTTTCCGAATTGAACGAGAACGATAAGAATGAAGGAAAGCACCCAGAAGAATCCCACTACAGTCATATGAATCCTGAATGCATTGTTGCCGAACCAACTGGAGAATTTCCTGCCTTTGATCTGAAGAATGAAAATCAGGGATTCGATGAAAATCGTCAGAAAGACAGAGATGACTGCGAATACAAATAAGGTTGAATTCACTATTTTGCCTCTTCTCGATAAGGATTATTCAAATGAACCATTTTGTCAAGACAAGCAGAATTCACGCTTTTTAATTTGAACGTCGCGTGATTTTTTCTTGTCACATCTTTCAATAAATATTATCATTGGATTTTATTACGGACGAAGCGGAGGATTTCAATTAAGAATTATAAGCCGGACGCGAGATGATTATGAACCAAATACACTCAATCCAGGAGAAGACATGAGCAAAGAAGACATTCTAGCGAGAATGGAGAAGGCCATCATCGAAGGGAATAAAGAGGAAGCCACGCTGCTGGCCAGGAAAGCACTGGAAGAAAGGATGGACCTCCTCGAGGTCATTGAGAAGGGCTATGTGCGTGGGATCCAGAGAGTCGGAGATTTATGGGAAAAAGGAGAATATTTTCTCCCGGAGCTCATAACCAGCGCAGAGTGCATGAAAGCTGCCATGATCATACTCCAGCCTGAACTGGAAAAAGCCCAGATTCATGTTCGTTCCAGAGTAAAAGTCGTTATCGGAACGGTCGAAGGCGACATCCACGACATCGGCAAGAACCTCGTGGCTTCGATGCTCGCTGCCAACGGTTTTGATGTGATCGACCTCGGCGCTGACGTCAGGCTGGAAACATTCGTCGAGAAAGCGGAAGAGGAGAACGCAGACTTCATCTGCCTTTCCGCGCTTCTCACCACAACCATGCTCGGGCAGAAAAAAGTGATCGAGATCCTGAAGGAGAAAAACCTCAGTCAAAGGATCAAGGTCCTGGTCGGAGGAGCGCCTGTCAATCAGAAATGGGCTGACGACATCGGCGCGGATGGCTATGGAGAGAATGCCATGAGGGCTGTAAAAGTGGCTCAAAAAATCAGCCAGGGATAAAAACAGCCATGGCTTCAGTCACCGAAAAGATCGAAAACCTGAAGATCGAATTCGAAGAGAACAGGATATTGCGCCTTATCGGTTATAAAACCAGATCGATGGAATTGAAAGACCCGGTAAAAAAACTGATCGATGAGGAAAAACAGAAGCTCGACCATCTCCTTCATCCTGTTTCCATCTACACCATCCTGGACTACGAGGAAACCAACAAGCATCCGATATTCAATGGGGCTGAGAAGGTCGCCTTGTGCATCAGCACCATCGGCCTTGAGCTTGAAGAAGAGATCAAGAAGCTCATGAATAAGAACGAGATGCTGCGGGCTCTTATACTGGACTCGTTGGGCTCTGAGGCGGCGGAGGAAGGGACCATTCAATCCGACCGGATACTGGCGGAGAAAGCGAGAAAGATGGATCTCTGGCCGAGCAAGAGATTCAGCCCCGGTTACGGGAAATGGGATATTCAGGAGCAGCGGTATGTATTCTCAGTTTTGCCGGGAGAATCGATAGGAGTCAGACTGACAGAATCCTGTATGATGATACCGCGAAAGTCTGTTTCCTTCCGCATTAATTTTTACAAGGACAAGGAATTATCAACACGAAAAAAATAATTCAAGGAAGGCACGATGATCAAAACACTCAGGCCTAAACTGGAATTCTTGAGTAAGGAGTTCATCCAGAAAATCCTCGGAGAAGCATTTGAGATACTGGAAAAGCAGGGAGTATTCGTCGAGAACAAAGAGGCTATGGAGCTTTTGAAGGAAGCCGGGATGAGAGTCGATGAGAAAGCCCATAGGGCTCATATCACAGCGAAGCTTGTCGAGGACTCGCTGGCCTCAACCCCTCCGGAAATCAAACTTTACGATAGAATTGGGAAAAAGGAATTCATAGTCGGAGAGGATCATGTCCATTTTGACCCCGGCTCGGCTGCCATCACCATCCTCGACCACAAGACTTCTGAAGAACGCAAACCTGTGAGCGAGGACCTGGTAAGGTTTCATCGGCTCATAGATTGTCTGGAACATTTTCATTTCCAGAGCACAGGGATAGTGAGCAGAGATGTGCCGGATTTGATCTCTGACAGCTACAGGCTATTCCTGGGCCTTCAGTTCTCGGCAAAACCCGTGGTGACAGGCACTTTCCGAGTGGAAGGATTCAAGCCCATGCATGAGATGCTGGTGGCAGTCAGAGGCAGCGAAAGGGACCTGGAAGAAAAACCCCTGGCAATCTTTGATGCCTGTCCCTCCCCTCCTCTTAAATGGAGCAACCTGACTGCCCAGAGCCTGATCGACTGCGCTCGGGCCGGCATCCCCTCAGAGCTTGTCTCCATGGGGATGACCGGCGCAACTTCGCTCGTGACCTTAGCTGGAACTCTGGTCCAGCATGTGGTAGAAAATTTTTCTGGAATCGTGATCGCTCAGCTTGCCCGAAAGGGAGCCCCGGTCATTTTCGGCGGTTCTCCCGCAAGCTTTGACATGAGAAAGGGGACCACCCCTATGGGAGCGATAGAAACGATGATGATTGACTCGGCTTACACCCAGATCGGGAAATTTCTCAACCTTCCGACCCATGCCTACATGGGACTGAGCGACTCAAAAATCAATGATTCCCAGGCAGGCTTTGAGACTGGTATCGGTGCGGTCCTGGCTGCTCTTTCTGGAGTGAATGTAGTCTCCGGTCCGGGAATGATGAATTTTGAAAGCTGCCAGAGCCTGGAAAAGCTGGTCGTGGATAACGAGATCTGCGGAATGGCTTACAGGCTGATCGAGGGAATATCTCAGCGTGATGAACCTCTCGCGAAAAATCTGTTCGAAGGATTTACCCCGGAGACCCAGTTCCTCTCCATGCCTCATACCCGGAAGTGGTACCGGCAGGAACACATCTTTCCCCGGCTGGTCGACCGGGATACCTACGACCAGTGGGTTTCACTCGGGAGAAAATCGATAGCGGACAGAGCCTCGGACGAGGTGGAAAGGCTTCTCAGAGAAAATCCTCCTGCTCTTCTGGACGAGGACACCCTCCGCGAATTGAAAAAGATAATGCTCGCTGATGCTCAATATAACGGCGTTTCCTCGCTCCCCGAAATAAAGATATAATTTATTTCTG
>Ga0209635_10003795_pt1 | contig 11827 bp, 6 predicted proteins | sample DeeMarSWOR230_32_FD_187463 | JGI IMG/M metagenome (GOLD analysis project Ga0209635, IMG submission 187463) | Marine sediment microbial communities from White Oak River estuary, North Carolina - WOR-2-30_32 (SPAdes) (version 2) | ecosystem: Environmental > Aquatic > Marine > Intertidal zone >...
CTATCTCCAGATCTTTTCATCACTTTTCTTTTAACATCTGATGGAAATTCAGGTCTCTTTTTTTTCATTTAAAACCACTTCAGGTCTATTTAAAATGTTCCTTACAGTGCTTGGATGCCAACTACACTTCAAACCATTTCTTTTTAATCTAGTTGGAATTCTATTTTCATTAAGATGCGTAGCAATTTCGCTAGGGCTCTTTCCCTCAGCTCTCAATTGCCGCATAAGAGATAATGTGTTTTGTTCTTCAGGGTTCTCAATAAGCCTAGTGTTTGTTTTTCGGTTTCCTGCAGTATCAGAAAGTATCGTATAGCCATAAGGTGCTTGACCAAACCACTCATTTTTCATTTTTTGTTTTACACCTACACGAATTTTCGATGCTAATTGTCCTCTGAAAAATTCACTAAAAGCTGCAAAGTTTGTAAGGATAAATCTACCTTGTTCACTATAGATGTCTATATGTCTTAGATTGTAAATATGTAGTTTTACACCATATGAAAGCAGGTCATCCATTACATTCAATAAATCCTTTGTAGATCGAGAGAATCTATCATTATCAAACATACAAATGCCGTGAAATAATCCATTTTTAGCATCGGCAATCATTTCTTGAAATCGCTCTCTTTGGGTATCTTTACCACTAACTTCATCTTGATATGTTTTTACCCATTTCCATCCTGTTTCTTTTAACCAGCCATCCAAAGTAGATCTCTGCCCTTCAGGGCTATACCCTTTAGCCTGTTCCTCCCGGCTAACCCTTACATAATATGCAACTTTATAGTCATCTGGCATGTAGAATTCCTCAGACATTTGACTGTAGTCAGTTTTCTTACATTGGTCACATATCATGATTTGTATTTAACTTTTTGCAAAATTTTCGTTATTTTTCATAATCGTGCTATATATTATCTAACAAATGTGATTGGTCTGCAAGTCAAATTTTTGAAAAATTATGAAATCGTTTCTTTTTGTTCAATTTTTTAGCTGATCGCGATAAGGTGAATTTTTAAATATCGTAGAAATACTCTTTTTCGCCCAAAAAGCCTCAGTTTTTGTGTGAATTTTCTATATAATAAGCATTTTAGCAGTTTTAACAGGAGTAAACCTTTACATTAAATCTTAGTCTTCAGGAGATATTTTATTATTTATTGCTTCTCTTATTCTTGTTAATCGTTTAAGCATTTTTAGTAATTGGGGATACATATTTGTATGCTAAATATTATCTATCAATATACACTAATTACATGCTAGATAAAGTTTAGCAATAAAATTATACATAATAGCGTGTTGCATGGTAACAAGAATTTTGATTGTTAATGTCAATAGTTAATAAATTAAGTTGATAAATTGGTAAACATTACAAAATAAATATTCTCACTTAAATAAGTATGAATCATTAGTGGCCTGCATAAGAACAGCTTTTTGATGATAGTAAATACAATCAAAAATTACATTTTAAAAAATAATGAAATGAGGGAAAAATAAGATGAAAAAGAAAATTCATCCTATTTTTGATTAATTTAATAATGTTCGTCTCACATATTAATATTTTATTTGAAATGTCGTGAGTTTTTTGAATAGTTTTGAGCAAATCATAGGTTAAAGATCGCTTGTTTCCACAACATCTGAAGTTGATTTTCTAAAAAAGAATATGTTTAGATCTTTCCACATATCTTGGAAACGTTCTATGGATAAATAAACTCCCAAATGAATTTGATATTTTTTAAGAAGATCCGTAATCTCATATTTATTTTTAAGAACATATCCTTTATCATGGCCAAAAGAAGAGACATCCACGATATCACTTTTAATTAATTTATTTAGATGATATGAAACTCTAGAAGATGAAATATTCAAATTTTCTGCGATTTCTTTATGTCTTAGCATATTATGTTTTAAAAGAAGTAACACAATCTTTAGAAGGATTTCTTTTCTCAGTACCTCTAGAATAAATTTATCTTGTTTCTTAAACTTGGAATCTGCAGTATAGTATCTTCTATAATACTCACCAGGGTTTTTTTCCGCAATGATCTCATTATTTCTTTCCATATATAGCAAATGATAATCTGTCAATTGTATACTCATGTCCAGTATTTCTGCAATTTTAGTAAGATATATCCCAGGTCGCTGGGCGATAAGATTGTAGATTTTTCGCCTTATATCTATTGTTCTTTGATCACGTGTTTTTATTTTTCTATCTTTCAAAGAATATCTTTTATAGCCTCCAATTTCTTGTATAGCAATTATTCCTTTTTTTTCAAGAAGTTGTAAGTATTGGTCAACCTCTGTTATTTTCATATCAAGAAGCTCAGCTATCTTGCTAATATGAAGTCCGGGATTCTCTTCTAAGAGATCATGTATCTTTCTCAGAGGTTCTGATGCTTCATTCATTGCTTCATCTCTTATATCCTTTATTTTGGAAGGTTCTACGAAAGCGGATAAAATTTGTAAGAGTTGGAACAATAAACACTACAAGAGCAACTACAACAATAAGAATATAGAAAATTAGCGCGGTTATTCCACCTATTGTTTCTATAAGTGAGGTGATTGTTATAGTGTGTTCACTAAATTCAGGAATTCGTAAACATAATACATATTCTAAATCAGAAGATTGCAAGAGTATGTATTCAGCATTAGTATTGTCATTACTGAAAAATGATTCTAAATTTTGTGTTTCTTCGATTTCTTCTTCATCATATGTCACAACGAGTTTCTCATTCTCTGTAACTTCTGGTAGATAAATGGCAATGATTGTATCTGATCCCTCACCTTTAATGATAAGTGAAATACCACCTTTTGCCAGTGGTTCATTGTTAATAATTTCAACATCAACGTTTTCAGAATACAATGTAACATATGATTCTTCTATCTCTGCTGATATTCTGCCTTCTCTAATTTGACTTCGGATTATAAAGCCAGCCATTCCAGTAGATTCGCCACCATCTTCTGTACTTTTTTCTAGCATGAAATTGACTTCAATAGCTGATTTATCATTTACGTTCACGTTGTTCCTAGTACTTTGTTTATATCCTTCTTTGCTAGCTACTAAATTATATGTAGCAGCAGGAACAGATAAAACATATTTTCCTTCAGCATCAGTGTAGATAATCCACCTTTTTTGTTCACCTGATGCTTCAATTTTAACATTTTCTATTGGTGATGAAGTTGAAGTATCAAAAACTACACCATATACAAAGCCTTTAAGTTCATCCACATCTATATTCAACACTTTAATTGAAGCTGTATCAGGTTGAAATCCATCCATTGTTGCAGTAATTATATAGCTAATAGCTTGATTTACTTCTGGAGCTTTAAAAATAACTTGTCCATTGGCATCTGTTTGGTTTGTTACCTCATTAAACGTAACATCTACATCTGCAACTACTTCTTCAGAATGTTCTTCTTTAACAGTTACCTTAAATGTTTCATTCTCAATAATCGAGGCAATGACAATGATAGTCAATTGTCTATCAAAAACAGTAATCATTTTGGTTGCAGAATTATAACATTCCTTACTTGCCTCAATAAAATAGCTAGTAGATTCATCCACAAAGGGGGCTGTAAAAGAGACTTTTCCTTCTACGTCTGTATAACTAGTGCAATCATCGAATGTTACTTCCACATCTCCAATGGGATTATCATCAGCAGTGACGATAATCTCAAAAATTCCATTTTCTATCACAGAAAGCGGGGAATCAACAAGTAATTGTAGCGATAAAGTCTCCTTCAAATTGAATTCGATTTCTGTTACTCCAGAAACACGTGGCTCAATGTTGTTTTCAGTAAGGTTAAGACAGAACTTAGTGCCATTATGTTCCATACAACTCCAAGCTGATATAATGGTTGTAGATTGATACGAACCTTCAGGGGCAGTATTTTGATATCTTGCTTCAACCTCTGCCTTATCAGAAATGGAGATCTGACCGTCGGTGTCTACATCATACCAGAAGTTATCCTGTGTGACTGGATCCTCCAACCTACTTACGATCTTCGAGGCATCAACCGTAATTACCTGGCCGTCAAAGTCTACATCGCCTACTAACGTCCTTACTTTGAAGCTAGCATCAACACAACCACTTAGTGTGATATTGCAACAGTCTTCATCAGGGAGTGCCGGGTCAAAAAGGACTCGCACGGTTTTATTGTTCACAATCTCTACAGTCACATCGCCATCATAGGTGCCGACTGCACATGAAACTGAAGCATGTATTTCCGTGTCTGGTTCATCTGCATCTACATCTAAACAAAATACAGCACTAACAGTCAGGAGCATAAAAATAATGATTAATGCAATTTTATCTTTCATACTCTCCTCATCTAGTGATTTCAATATACAATAACCCTCATAGGTATGTAAATTTTTCTTCTAATTCTTGAAGTGGAAGATGTAATATGTTTGTAAGATAGTAAAAATATTACTGGGTAAATACAGTAACTTGCATTGTCTCGATATTTACCTCACCTTCATAGGGTATATAATTATGTTTAGATATAGTTGTAAACATTGTTCCTGTTGTTGATGGTGACAGATTAAATGTGGCATATCCATCGCTGTTTGTAGTATTTATCAAATAAATTTCATCATCTTTCCATAGACAAACGGTAGCATTATCAACGTTTCCTGCATCATCCCCTACATGAACAGTAAATGATACAGGTTGATCAATGCATAATCTAACAACAGATGGATAAGACACTTCTAGTGTAGATGGAATGTCAGTCCATATTTCTGTAGCTGGATCACCAAGTAAAATATACTTTTTACAATTATTAACAAAAAAGGGATATTCATTCATGGAACAAGTCAATCCTTCTTTAATAATCAATCCAATGCGATAGTTTGAAAAATGGAATATTTGACGAAAAAATTCATAATCTTCGTATGCAGCTTTGAATCCATCCATAATTCCAGAACCCCCAAGAGATGCTATGGCTCCACCGGGATATTTATTCATAAAAGCTTCTCCCAGACATTCGTTATCATTGTCGATTTTGTGAGTAAGACAAGCAATATTAAAGACAATAGGGGTATAATTCCCGTTTTCAAGAGAATATATATCCTCTATGTAAAAACCACCACAAAATCCCCACGAATCTACAAACCCATGGCCAAAATAATTAATTATATTACAACCATCTTCAAGGGGATCAATAAGATCTGATAAATCTATCTCCCTACTTGAAAGTGGTTCATATTCCGGATAGGTGGGTAGTTCTGGTAGTACCGGACCTGGCTCATAGGCAGTGATAATAGAATAAATAGATTCATCGATAAGATCGGTACGGATAATTTCTTTTTTATCTCTGAAATATGTTTCACTACATGAGTGGCCATCTCCCTTATCAGCTACTAATAAAATATTTTTAAACCAATTATCCATAGGTGGATTCTTTTCGTAAATAAGTATTTTCGCGACTTGATTCTCAACTTGAATTGAACTATTTGCAGATATTCTTCCAACTGCAATGTCAGCATATAAATCTGGATTTGCTCCACCTGTAATACATGCATACCAATAGTCACTTGGAATGCCATCCCAATAATAGATTGGTATATATTCAACATCGCCTACAAGTAAAACATATTGTAGATTTCTCTCTTGAAAATGTGTAGTAATAATCTCTTTAATGTTGATTGGATTATCCGTATCTATTGATAAAATTTCAGTTTTTAATCCTTCTTTATTATGCCATTCAGCTAAAGGTAGGATTGAATTTTCAAAATGAGGATGAGTTATTATCAAATATTCTCCTGAGGGAATCTGGCCACTTTCTCCAGAATCTTCAGGATCTTTCGAACACCCAGGACCGTCTACATCATCTACACCAACTGTAATCCCTGGTACAAATACTGTAAAAAACAGCATCAAAACAATGCATATTCCGAATATCTTTATCATTTTACCTTTTTTATTCAATTTTTATTCCTCATATTTTTTCTTCGATTTTTATATATTTTTATAAACGATATAAAAATTTTATTTGAAATGTTATGAGTTTTTTGAAATGTTTTGAGCAACTATTCAAGAATCATAATTTGTTAGGTTTTATTAAAAAATAATAAGAAAAGAAGGTGATTATACCCTCCTATCTGCGGTTAGAGTTGTTGTATGTTTTCCTATGGACAGGGTGGGCACGTGTGCTGAAATCGGCTTTTCACCTTAGATGCATCAACTGTAATTATTTGATTGTCGCAGTCAACATCGTACCAGAAGTTTGTATCATCAACAGGGTCCTGAAATCGAGCTTTTACTTTAGATGCATCTGATGTAAGTACCTGGCCATCGAAATCGACGTCGCCTTCAAGTGTTCCGAAATTGAAGCTGTCTTCTACCTCACCCGTTAGATTGATCCAACATCGGGTTTGATCTGGTATTGCGTTTTCGTCAGCAAAGGTGAGATGTATTGTGTCTCCATCGATGTTTGTGATTGTGATAATTTCATCTTCACCGTCACCATAAATGCCTTCGTCACCGCTCCAGTATGTGTATTCGACTGTGGCAGATATTCCATCTGCATCTGCTTCACCGCTCAGGTTGAACTGAACAAAATCCACACCACCTAGTCGTGGTTCGACACTGCGTTCAGACAAATTGAGAGCATATGGAGTACTACCATGATTCCTAATACTATGTGCTGATACAATAGTTGAGGGATTATCGATAGTTATGGTGAATAACAGAGGATTTTCCCATAACATGGGGCGTTCAGCAAGGTTTCCTGTTTCATCAAGAGCATTTATCTTATATAACAGTACAGTGTGACCAGCATCGAAATAGTAACCAATTTCTTCAAAGGTAATATTTCCTCTGTGCAGTCCCCTATCATATTCCATAGTCTTTGATAGAGACCATGTAGCTTCATCTACTCCTTTTACATATAATGTAACTTCAATATCTTCTTCAGGGGTTTCATCATCGTGCACCCATGCGTCTAGACGTTCATCACCATCACCACCAATGCCGTCTCCAATTTGTACCACAAGTTGTCGTTCATCAGTTTGGAATTCAATTTCTGGAGGAATAATATCAATTAGACCTACAAAGGGATACCAATCCTTATTATCGTTATTAGGGATGCCATATGGTTTCAAGCCACCATCCTGATCAAGACCTTTATCGATAATGTCGTCAGGTTTTCCCGGTCCATCAAGTTGATCTGATCCTTGATAATCATCGTATCTTGGTCCTACTCTGGTCTCAAAATCACTCCAATAGTTACCTCCTGAAGGATATGTATCGTTCCAGAAATTAACGCCTTCATCATAGGCCTGCACATCCCCGCCATTGTTGTCGATGAAGTTGTTATTATAAATATAATTGTAGTTAGATGAATCATCATTATATATACCATACAGGTCGTTATTTGTGATATTGTTCTTAATGATGTAGTTGCTATTTGCCTGTAGATGCAGACGAATGCCAGATGCATTGTTATCCGAAATAGTGTTCCCCTGGATGATATTATTCTCGCACGGATCACTACTCTGACCATAAAGATAGATGCCATTCTTGTTGTATGTTATAGTGTTTCCAACTATGTAGTTGTCAGAAGATGAACGGGAGAAAAAGATGCCAGATCCATAGGAGGCGTCAAAGCCATTATTTATGATAGTATTTCCAACAATGTAGTCGGTACCATCAGCATAGTATAGACGTATACCATCCCACCTGTTGTTTGATATAGTATTCTCAACGATGACGTTGTTTCCAGATGAGCTCTCGAGATAGATACCTCGTTGTTTGTTTGATGTTATAATATTTCTACTAATGATGTTATTCTCGCACAAACCGCCACCCTCACCCCAAAACTTAATGCCATAATCATCTCGGTTGTTCGAGACAGTGTTATTATCTATTTTGTTACTGCTACAGGAAGCGCCATTGGTGCTTCTTAGAACAATACCACGACCGTTGTTTGAAACATTATTATCTATTATTATATTGTTATCACACGAACCTCCAGAATTGCTTTCTAAGTAGATTCCACAACTCCCACCGGCGTTGCTAGTAATATTGTTTTTTATGATGGTGTTATTGTCACATGAAGCACCATAATTTATCAGATATATGCCACATTCAATACTTTCTGAAATGTTGTTTTCACTAATAATGTTGTTATCTGATTTTTCTATGCATATTCCATTATAATTTTCTTTAAGGATGTTTTCCTTGATGATGTTATCAAACGAATTATCAATATGGATGCCGGAAATTCCATCCCCATAGTCTGCTGTGGTATTTTTAATATGATTCTTTGTGACGGAATTATTAGACGAAGAATCTAGATAAATGCCTGGTCTATACCAACAACCGTCGATATCATTATCATAAATAGAGTTATTCTGGGATTGCCATAAATGAATACCTCCACCATTACCCCAAACTAAGCTGTTTTCAATAGTGTTATTTATGATTGTATTATTATCTGAAATACCCAGATAAATTCTAAAATTGTATAAAGAAAATGTCGCCTCTTGGAAATAGTTATCAGAGATAATGCTGTAGGAAGAACTTCCAAGGCTTATATCTCTCCCATTGATATCCATAAAAATGTTCCCACTTATGTTTATATAATCGCATCCTTGACCAACACGTATTCCTGCATGACCATCTTGAATAGTAAAACCACTAATATTTACATATTCAGCAGCAATAAGCACAACAGTTGAGTTTAAAATTGGATATTCCCCTGGCTCCAATTCTGTGCTGCCGTTAATAATTGTATTGGTTCTATCTTCTCCAGTCAGGTTTATCGTTTTCTTAATAACTATCTCTTCAGAATATAATCCACTAAAAACATTTACAAGCCCATTTTCTATTACAGCATCTATGCCATCTTGGATATTGCCAAATGCATCATATCCCCAAGTATGACCATCGTTATAACCTCCATCATAATAATCATCATCTACATATGCTATAGGGCATCCAAGAGAAACAGTCAATGGGTCAGACCACTCACTTAGATGATCTCCATCATCCTTAGCTCTTACTCTCACTTTATATTTGACATTTTTGTTCCATATATGAGATGTTGTACATGTTGCACCAGAATCATAGGGTCCAAGCCATCCACTTGTGGTACCATCATCCCAGTCGAACATGAAATACACTTGGTCATTTTCAGGATCCTCAGTAGTTACTTCATAATCATATGAAATACCAGCGATACCAGATTTAGGACCTGTAAGTATTGGTTGATTTGGATATAGATCTCCCTCTAAAATTGTAGGTTCCACATATCTTTTAGTTTCGCCAGGATCTTCTATTATCATAGTATAGTCAAAAAGAGATTCATTTGCATACAACGTTGCCACTGATCCCTCATACATCCAGATATTCTCGTAATACGCCTTTGTAAAAATTATCTCTGAACTGCTGCCACATGAAAGACAGTCGCTTACACTTTTCAAATGGACAAAAACAGTTACATTTATAAAGCCATCAGCAAGACCAGTTATATTAAAATGGTAGTCTTTTGTATCATTTCTTTCAAGATAAATTTCTGTAGTTGTTTCATTAATGTCTAATGTTTCATTATTAAAAGTCCAAACAGAACAGCTTGATCTAGGTATCTCTGTCTCTACCACACCGGTTTCATTCAATCCAGTATGATTTCCGTTTTCATCATATGCATCTGCACGGGCTCTACCAACGACCTCCATACTTAATGTGGATGTTATAACTACTGGATCATCTATTAAAAAAGGGTCATCTGTATCACGTCCTGAAGAGTCAGGGTTTTTTGGTTTATAGAAAACCTTATAAAACATATTTTTGTCACGCAAAGAGCCAGCATCAATAAACCTTGTTGTCCCCGTTATCAATCCATTACAAGGTATATGGGTATGACCCCAACATACCAAATCAACACTATAATTTTGTAAGATGTTCAGAAATCTATTCCTATTATTTAAGAAAACACCGTCCAAGTCATGATCAGGAGGATCAGCTTCTCCATTTGGATTAGAATATGGATGATGAATCATAATAACCTTCAAATAATCACTATCATCCTCACCATTGGGATTTTCATCTAATGCATCTAAATCAGCCTCAAGTAAATCCAACTGCCAGCTATCAATCCCACTACCCTCGGGACACCCTAGATTTCCATCAAGTAGAAATACATCATGGCCACTATCAAGTGAAAATACTCTAACAATGGGATCAAGATATTCATCCATATAATATAAACTACTCAGATCACCAATGGGGGGCAGAGGATGCATATATCCACGATAATTATAAGAACTATAGCTCCAAGGCCAGAGTTGAGGAAAATGTCTATACTCATGATTTCCAATACAAAAACGAATCGGAACAGACATGATGCCGTTGGGGGTATGGAGTTTGGCACTACGGGCGCCACGACTGCCAACTAATGTATCGCTCCATTCTGTAAGCAATTCAAAAAGAAGTGCACCTTCAGTACCTGCACCATATTCGACCATATCCCCAGTAGATAGTATAAATTTTGGTGGATATCGCCAACCATGCGTTAGAGGATTTTTTCCTTCTATAAATGCATTCCAATTTGGCTCTCCATCTGTATACTCGAGATATGGAAAATCGTCTGAAAAGGTGACTCCTGTCCCCCAATGCACATCAGATACATGAACAAAATATTCACAATTTATCAGTGCCCAATCCTCTCCATATACATGGGAATCTCCGCCCCAATATGCATCGAAAGAGGCGGTACTCATCGCCTTTACACATTCTCCTATAATATCAAAATAACAGTAGATATGTGCACCAGGCTGAAATGTTCCTGCTATAAAATCCCATTTAACAAGGTCTCCACAGCATGAAGTATCATTTTCTACTATAGGCTCATCTGTCTGAGGAGAAGCACTTTCACTACCAAGACCAGGAATGAAATCCCAAGCGGCATTACCCTGGTACGATAATCCACTAGGTAAGACATATCTAATTTGAACGTACGTAGCACCCCCTGTACAGTAATACCCAGGATTATATGTGATAATTTTTACTCTAACAGTTTCGCCAGGCAAAACTGATAATTCTTTGACCCATTGACCAGTATAAGGGTCCAAAAAAGTGGTATTTATTTTTATAAAATCCTCTGAAAAAGTATCCCATGGGGATCTCTCATCAACAAAATAATCCTCATCACTGATGTTTGATGCTATCACCTCCGGATCTTCAAAATCAAATCTGCTTAAATCTCCGCTCATACTCGGTAGAAAACTAGCTCCGATTAATAATAACATTATACCAATTATCGTGATTTTCGTAGATTTTTTTTTCATTTTTATCACATCCTATTATTTTACTCACATTTTTTTTATTTGAACACCGTCCAAACAAATATTTTCATAATTTTTCTTATATAATTTAAATGCTATTTTATAAACTATAAAAAATTTATTTGAAATGTCGTGAGTTTTTTGAATAGTTTTGAGTGAAAAAAGAGAATTAGTGATATTAAAAAAAGAAGATGTGGAAAAATGCATTTAAAATATTAGATATGGTTGACAGCCCCATAAAGTCAACAATTTCCAAACCCATCCTGGAACTTTTGTTATATCATCATAGGCATCATAATGTTCGATTGCCCACCTATAAAATGAGCCGCAATCCCTCCAGGTGAAGTCAGGCTCTCCTATTGGCCAGTCAGGGTCGGTAATAGGTGGTATTTTTGCTTCTGCAGTATTATCAGAGTCACCATCAAGGGGGGGGGTATTACTAAAACTGATATCAAGAAAGCTGTTGCGATACCAAATATTGCTATGGTTTTTTTCATATTTTATATCTCCTTCATTACTATTTGTCTGGACACTGCCTAAACAAATATTTTT
>Ga0209635_10003796_pt1 | contig 11827 bp, 10 predicted proteins | sample DeeMarSWOR230_32_FD_187463 | JGI IMG/M metagenome (GOLD analysis project Ga0209635, IMG submission 187463) | Marine sediment microbial communities from White Oak River estuary, North Carolina - WOR-2-30_32 (SPAdes) (version 2) | ecosystem: Environmental > Aquatic > Marine > Intertidal zone >...
CTGAATTTCGAAAAGGTGTGTTGAAATATATAGAGGGGGATAATAGGTTCAGAAGAGTACCTAGATCAACTAGGTCTCTCATATATCTTTGGGCAAAAAAAGAGTTCAAGAATCTTTTACTTGCTAAAGAAGTAGGAATAGGCTCACCAAAGCCCATTACAGTCGAAGGCAATGTTCTTCTAATGGAATTCATTGGAGAAGAAGGAGTTCCGGCTCCTCTTCTAAGAGATCATCAATTAAAAAGACCAGCTAGAGTTTATAGCATGATCTTGCGGTATGTGAAATCCCTATATAAAAAAGCAAATTTGGTACATGGTGATTTAAGCGAATACAATATCATGGTATGGAATGATAAACCGATTATTTTTGATTTTTCTCAAGCTATAAAATTAGAGCATCCTTTATCTCATGAACTACTAAGAAGAGATCTCACCAATTTGAATGATTACTTTGAAAAATTTAGAATTAAGATCGAATCTGTAGATGACATTTATGAAAAGATTGTCGGGGGCCATAGATGAGTAATTCATTAACTATATTAATCCCGTTGGATAGAGTAGGAGTTCTTTTAGGCCATAATGGAAAAGTAAAAAAGAGGATTGAAAAGGCCTTAAAAGTAAATTTAAAAGTGGAAAGTGAGAGCGGTAATATTGAGATTATCTCGACAAAAGAAACAAAAGATCCATCGGCCTTATTTTCTGCAAGAGAGATATCAAGAGCTATCGGAAGAGGTTTTTCTCCTGACAGAGCCCTGACACTGCTCGATGAAGATAAAGTTTTAGACATAATAGATCTTCGAGAGATTTTTGGTAAGAATGAAAACGATATTAAAAGGGTAAAGGGCAGAGTTATAGGAAGAGATGGTAAAATTAGACGCATGCTGGAAGAATTTACTACTACAGACGTCTCTGTTTATGGGCATACAATTTCCATAATAGGCAATTATGATACAACATTTCTTTCAAGAGAGGCTGTAAATATGCTGATAAAGGGCAAACAACATTCATCTGTTTACAAGTTCTTGATGAGAAAGAGAAGAGAGATGAAAAAAAGAGAGACTATAGAATTATGGGAAAAAGAATTTTAATTTACAATTTTTTTTAGGTGTTAAATTCTAACATGGTTGAAGTTTTTGAAGAAATAAGCCCTGCAGACTTTTTTTATAGAAATAGGGACATTGCTGGCTTCACAAATCCATCAAGAGCCATTTATTCTACAATCAGAGAACTTGTTGAGAATTCATTGGATGCTTGTGAGGTCCATCGTATTTTACCAGATATCTACATAAGACTCTCAAAAATATCAAACAACTCAAAAGAACCCGGTACCTATAAGATTAGAGTTGAGGATAACGGCTCTGGGCTTCCCTCAGATATAGTACCTTCGGCCTTTGGGCAGGTTTTATTCGGTTCAAAATACAAACTTCGTCAAACCAGGGGTACTTTTGGCCTAGGCGGTAAGATGGCAGTTTTATATGGGCAGATAACAACCCATTCAGAGACGCATATAACTTCAAGCTTAGGGAAATCAAAAATTTCCGAGTATCGTTTAATGATGGATATCCAGAATAATAAGCCCATAATACTGAGTCAAAAAAACCGTTCAAATAAAATGAAATGGCATGGGACAATTATAGAATTTTTGACAGAGGCCGATTATACAAGAGCTAAATCAAAGATAATAGAGTATCTCAAACAGACAGCTATTGTAGCTCCTTATGCAAATTTAACTTTTGTAGATCCACGAGGAAGATTCTATAAATTCGATAGGATTATAGAATCTATGCCCAAACCTCCAACAGAGACAACGCCTCACCCACATGGAGTAGATGTAGAGACATTAAGAAGACTTATCAGAATTTCTCATGTTAAGACTATGAAAGAATTCATGAGAAAGCACTTTCAGAGAGTAGGAGAGACAACTGCAAGAAAATTCTTAGATTATGCGGATATTGGTCCAAGAAAGAATCCGAATAAATTGAACTCTGATGAAATAGTCAGACTCGTAAATGCAATGAAAAATTTTGAAGGTTTCTTACCTCCAGATTCTAGTTGCCTTTCTCCAATAGGGATAGACTTGCTAAAAGCAGGAATTCAAAAGGAATTGAATCCTGAATTTGTGGAAGTGCATCAAAGGAGGGCATCTGCATATTCAGGATTTCCATTTATAGTTGAGACAGGAATAGCTTATGGAGGAAATATTCCAAAAACAGGAGGAATATTACTATATAGATTTGCAAACAAGATTCCGTTGCTATTTGATGAGGCTAGTGATGTTTCTTGGAAAGTTATTAACAATATAATGAACTGGAGGCATTACAAAGTAAGCCCAGATGAGCCTTTAGCAGTTTTTGTTCATATATGCAGTTTGAAAATCCCTTACAAGACTGTTGGGAAAGAATTTATTGCAGACAGATCCGAGGTTGAACATGAAATCTTAAACGCCTTAAGAGAAGTCGCCAGAAAATTACACATTTATCTCTCTAGAAAGAATTACATCGAAAGAGAGAGAAAAAGGCTTAACATATTCCAAAAATATTTACCTAAAATTGCTTCCTTCTCAACTAAATTAGCAAAAAAAGAAAAAGAGCCAGATATTGAACCTTTGTTAAGAGATTTGATGAAATATGACGATGAAGAAAAGTGAGAGTTCAGTTAAGAAGAGAAAAAAGGAAGTTGTGGAAACTTTACAAAATTTTGGCCATCAAATGTATGATCAATTATCAAATGGAGAGTTTCCATGGACTAAGATGCCAAGTAGATCCATAAACAATATTTTTTATGATACCAACATCAGGCAATATATTCTTGGCGAGAGGTATGTCAAAAGAAGCTCTGGCAACATTAGACATATTCGGCCATTAACTCAACTAGTCTGGACAGCGTTATTTGCAAATGAGTTAAGTACTCAAAGCAAATCCAGTACATTAAGAGATGTATTCTATTCAGCCCAAGCTTATGAGATGAGCTTTACTGATCAGCAAGAAAGTGACAATATAATTACGGATCTTGAAACTGTGCTAAGGTATCCAAGAGAAGACTTCAATGTATTCCCCGAAGAGAGGAGTGCGATCTTTGGAGATCTTACAATAGAATATACTTTACCAGGATATGAGGGCAGGCAATTAAATTTGACTTCACATCCTGATGGGATGATGATCGGACCTGCTTTAACAAATGCAGAATTTGCTGATTGTAAGGCGGATAAAGTAATAGCAATAGAGAAGGGGGGTTTATTCACCAGATTTGTTGAAGAACGTGTTCATGAAAAGTTCAAAGCAATACTGATTCATACAGCCGGTCAAGCTCCACGTGCCACAAGATCTTTGCTTCGCAGACTTAATAGGGAATTGGAATTACCGGTATACATATTTACAGACGGGGATCCATGGGGCATGCACATAGCGATGGTTATTATCTCAGGTTCCGCAAATGCAGCTCATCTTAGAGATTTGAATACCCCTGATGCAAAATGGTCCGGAGTATGGGCTACTGATATAGTTGACTACAAATTACCTAGTGATAAGCTAACTGATCTGGATGTTAAAAGATTACACGAATTGAAAAAAGATCCACGATATAAAGGAAAACTCTGGAAAAAGGAGATTGGTATATTCATGAATATAAAGAAAAAAGCTGAACAAGAAGCGTTCAGCCGTTATGGGTTGACATACATAGTTGATGAATATTTACCAACTAAGTTAGAGATGATGGCCGATTAATCATACGGTATGAAATTCGAGCGCCGTTATATCATCGCTCAACTGTGAAAGCCACTCTTACATGCGCTTTATATTTCGCTATTTTATTATTTTCAACTTCAGCTTTGTACCCTAGTACATCGATTCCAACTATATTTTTTACAGTTTTTGCGGCTTCTGCTAAAGCCTCTTGTACAGCGTCATCCCAACTATTTTCAGAACTCCCTACAAGTTCAAGAATTTTTACAACCGTCATAAAATCACCACCTATAGTATATTTCAACTCATGATATTTACTTTTTCTCATTTTAAATTTCGATGTGCCTTTTTCCAAGCTTTATTTAAGTAAGTTAAAAGAATTGTATTAAAGACAAAATATTTGAGCATAATATTCGATTTTGTATTGACAGTCGAATGAAGGATCAATAAAATGGACATCGAGATTATAGGGCATGGAACTTGGCTTGATAAGATAGCTCAAGAATTACTTGATAGAGAGAGAAAATTAGAAAGAAAAGATAAAATAATCAAAACCGAAAGTGGTCTTGGTGCTTCAGGATTCCCTCATATCGGAAGCTTCAGTGATTGTGCCAGATCCTATGGATTAAAATTGGCTCTTGAAGAGATCGGGACAAAATCAGAATATATTGCATTTTCAGATGATAAAGACGGATTAAGAAAAGTTCCTGCAGGTTTGCCTGATTCTTTAAAGAAATATTTAGGTTTTCCAGTTACATCAATTCCAGATCCATTTAATTGCCACGATAGTTATGGAGACCACATGAGTTCATTACTAATAGATGCAATGGACAGAACGGGTATTGAGTATAAATTCTATTCAGCTACTAAAGCCTACAAAGCTGGATTGTTCAATGAACAAATTAAAACCATCCTGATTAATGCTGATAGAATTGGCAAAATAATAATGGATGAATTAGGACAAGAAAAATATGTCGAAATTCTTCCTTATTTCCCTGTTTGTGAAAAGTGTGGTAGGATCTATACAACCTCTGCTTACAAATTTCTTCCAGACGAGAACAAGATACTGTACTCTTGTGAGGGAATGAAAGTTCATAATCAATGGTTAAAAGGGTGCGATCACAAGAGTGAATTGGATTATAGACAGGGTGATGGGAAATTAAGCTGGAAAGGGGAATTTGCTGCCAGATGGAGTGCCCTCAAGATAAATTTTGAAGCTTATGGAAAAGATATAGCTGATTCGGTTAAGGTTAATGACAGAATATCAAAAGAAATCCTGAATTATGCGCCTCCTATGCATGTCAGATATGAAATGTTTCTCGATAAAGGAGGAAAGAAAATCTCCAAATCAAAAGGGAACGTATTCACGCCACAGGTATGGCTGGATTACGGCTCACCTCAGTCTTTACTGCTTTTGATGTTCAAAAGAATTGTTGGAACTAGAGCAATATCACATTTGGATATTCCTAAGTATATGGATGAAATCGATGAATTAGAAGAAATATTTTTCAAAAAGAAAAAGATCAAGGATAAAAAAGAATTTGCGAAGCTTAATGGTATGTATCTCTACAGTTGGTTGTTAGAGCCCCCTAAACAACCAGGCATTCACATACCTTACAACCTACTTGTTTATTTGGCAAGAGTAGCTCCAGATAAAGATAGAAAGAAGTTTGTTACTGATAAACTGATAGCTTATGGATACTTTACTGATTCTGTAGATAAGGAATTGGACAAGAAGATAGATTATGCGATAAATTGGGCGAAAGATTTTGGAAAAGCTGAAGAGGTTGAAGTTTCCCTAAAAAATGCGGAGAAAGATGCGATTAGTGACCTGATAGGCATTATGGAGGTAGAGGACGATGAGGAAAAAATCCAAAGCAATATTTTTGCTATAGCAAGAAAAAATGATTTATCTGCTAGGGATTTTTTCAGAATTCTTTATTTGCTTCTTCTAGGCACACAAGCTGGACCAAAATTAGGATCATATATAAAGGCAATGGGCAAAGAAAGTGTGATTATATCATTGAAAAAAGCTTTGAAAAAATCCAGCTAAATATAATTATTAGACCAAGACTAGAAATCTATTTCTGATGGGCCCGTAGTCTAGTACGGATTATGACGCTGGCCTTCGAAGCCGGAGATCCGGGGTTCAAATCCCTGCGGGCCCGCCATACTAATTATATGAGATTTGAAGCCAGTTAAATCGGATCCTATCGAATTATATTTTTATGTGTTTCCAGTAGAAAAAACAATCAAAAATCGTTTAGGTTCGCACTTTTCAACAAAATAATTAAAAATATTTATTGTATTAGCGCGCGCGCTATACACATAACATTTAAATATACCAAATAATCCATGTTAGGTGTTAGTTTCGTAGGAAAATCCCTTTTGCCAAGCTTACGAGCATATCAGGCAAAGCTACTTTTTCTGCAACTAAACTAAGAGTACGTAAGGAGGTGGAAGATACAATGGAAGGTACAGTTAAATTCTATAACGCTCCAAGAGGTTATGGATTTATCTCCAACGACGAAGGTGGTAAAGACACTTATGTCCATAGAGATGATATCCAAGATGGCGCCGAACTTAATGAAGGAGACAAAGTCTCTTTTGATATTGAGCAAGAGGACAGAGGGCCTAGAGCAAAGAACGTTAAGAAATTATAGGCATTTAAGATGCGTAAGTTATGTGGAAATTTAATTATTTTTACTAACGCGTCTAGAAATTTTTTTTAACTTCAAATTTTTTTTAATTTTTAACTCTCATATTTTTCTTCGTACTTCTGTTTGAGTTCTTCCATTACCGATGGATCGGCAAGTGTTGTAGTATCTCCAAGTGCTTTACCTTCTGCAATGTCCCTAAGTAGTCTTCTCATAATCTTTCCACTCCTAGTTTTTGGTAGTTCGTGTGTAAAAAACAGAATTTCGGGTTTTGCAATGGAGCCGATTTTTTTTACAACATGTTGGATTAATTCGTCTATTAGTTGCGATGAATCTTTTGCTTTACTCTTTAACGTTACGAAAGCTGCAATTGCCTGACCTTTTACATCATGGCTCTTTCCTATTACTGCGGCTTCTGCAACTGAGGGATGGGCAACTAGAGCGCTTTCGACCTCCATCGTACTTATCCTGTGCCCCGCGACATTCATTACATCATCCACCCGACCCAAGAGCCAAAAATATCCGTCCTTGTCCTTTTTGCAACCGTCGCCAGTAAAGTACGTTCCGGGAATTTTGGTAAAGTATTGTTCTTTATAGCGCTCAGGATCTCCATAAATCGCTCGTAACATAGCCGGCCACGGTTTCTTGAGTATCAAATATCCTCCATCAGTTTTCTTACCATGTTCATCAACTACCTCAGCCTCTATACTAGGAAAAGGTTTTGTTGCTGAACCTGGTTTTAACGAGGTAATCCCAGGGAGGGGAGTAATTAGAATCATGCCTGTTTCAGTTTGCCACCAAGTGTCGACCACAGGGCAGTTGCTATTTCCGATTTTTTCATGATACCATACCCATGCCTCAGGATTTATTGGCTCACCGACCGTGCCCAGTAAGCGTAAAGATGATAGATCATGACGGCTGGGATATTCATCCCCCCATTTCATGAATGCTCTTATAGCTGTTGGTGCTGTATAGAAAACAGTCACGCCATATTTCTCTACTATAGACCAGAAACGATCTTTATCAGGGTAATCTGGTGAACCCTCATATATAATGACTGTCGCACCGTTTGATAGGGGCCCATAGATTATATAGCTATGTCCTGTAACCCATCCAACATCTGCTGTACACCAATAAATATCTTCATCCTTTAAATCAAAAACCCACTTTGTTGTCAAATATGTCCCTACGAGATAGCCACCGGTTGTATGCACAACACCTTTAGGCTTTCCTGTTGTGCCACTAGTATATAGTACGTAGAGCATATCTTCAGAATCCATCTCCTCAGGTGTGCAGTAGAGTGGTGCAGTTTCCATTAAGCGATGCCACCAAATATCTCTCCCGGGAGTGAAAGATACTCTTGAAGAATCCATAGCACCACGGTGAACGACTACTACATGCTTTACGAGTGGGCATTTCTTTAATGCAACGTCAGCATTGTCTTTAAGCCTAACAATGTTACCTCGTCTGAATCCACCATCTGCTGTTATTAGCACTTTTGATTGCGCATCAATTATCCGATCACTAAGAGAATCTGCTGAAAATCCTCCAAAAACAACACTATGTGGGGCGCCGATACGAGCGCAGGCAAGAACTGCTATTACCATCTCTGGGATCATAGGTAGATAAATTGTAACGCGGTCTCCTTTTTTGACACCTAATGACTTCAATACATTCGAAAATTTATTTACTTCACGATAAAGGTCATTGTAAGTATATATGCGCCAATCACCAGGCTCTCCCTCCCATATAATTGCGGCCTTGTTCTTTCTCCAAGTTTTAAGATGTCGATCTAAGCAGTTGTATGATGCGTTGATCTTACCACCGAGAAACCATTTTGCAAAGGGTGGTTTCCACTCTAGTGTTCTATCCCATTTCCTAGACCAATCCAGATTCTCTGCTGCTTTTTCCCAAAATCCCTCAAAATCCTTTTCGGCCTCCTCGTAAATTCTCTCTGATTTTACATGAGCTGAAGACTTGAATGATTTGGGAGGGTGAAATAATCTGCTCTCTTTTAGGAGAGTCTCTATTGCCTTTTTTGACATAACAAATCCTTCTTTTGGCATATGTATTAACTAATAAATCGTTTCAATAGTACCTTGAGTGTGTTGATAGAGTATTATTGGAAAAGAGAAAATAAAATTAACTAAAATGAAATTGAACTATGTAAGTATAGTAGGAATTAAAACATAGCTCGCAATAGAAATAAATAACCATCAAGATTTGTAGCCTTTATAAAAAAAGTATAATCCAATAGTTGAGATAATATAGTATAGGATAAAAGAGAGTGAATAGGGCTCATAAGGACGAATTAATAAACTATATTGATTTAGCGCAATAGTAACATCAGCAATTACAACCACAATTATGATTATGATAAATGACCATTTGATACCTTTTAGAGTGAGCGGAAGCATTATCCATGCAAATATTACAAAAATACCGAATATAATGGTTGTCAAGTTAGGCCAAGACACATTATAGCTTAATACTCCAACATGCGCTGTTCCTATAAGCGCGATAGTTAACAATATCCCAAAAGATATTACACAATCGAATTGATATTTTTGCTGACGTGCTTTTTTGAATGGTTCATAACTTCTAGCAATAGGTGCCCCCACTTTGATACAAACAAATATTCCGATAAAAAGACCAACTAGGATAATGAGAATTTTCAGCCATAGAAAAACCCACTGAAAAGCCTCTAAGGAAGGAACAAGGGTCTGTATAAATGGGGGTGACTGAACAGGAGTTGGAGGTGGACTTGGTGTTGGCGCAGGCGATGGTTCTGGGGTAGGGGGTGACTGAGGCGTTGTTTGCATAGGTTCTATTTTGATCGTTCTTTCGATTATGTTCTCCTCGCCCTCAAACATAATTCTCAAGTTCATCAATATGGATCTATCGTTTGAGATATCAGGATCATTTCCATAAGGATCTGTGGATTTTTTAGGTATCGCTACTTCATAAGTCCACATAGTTAATACTTCGTCATAAGCCCCTACTCCCTCTCCATCCTGTTGTAAATCAGGTTCAAAAAAATATTCCTCAGTGTAGAAATTATCCTTGTATTCTCCTTGCAATAATATTTTAATATCGTCTCCTGCATCATAGGATTTGTTATTTTGATTTGTATCAAACGCAATGTAGAAAACACGAGCCCGTCCTCCCTTTGCTTGAAACAGGACATAGAGATTTTGGCAGTCGGTTTTTAAACGTAAATTCTGCCAAGGATGGATCACTTCAATTTCCAAGGCATCATCCCATTCATCAAAGGAAATCCTTCCATTGATCCTAGGGGTAGTACCTATTGGTATTTCCACCATCTCTTGTGCTTGAATATGATTTGTACTGACTCCAAGTAGCAATAAAAGGATTAATGCATGAAGCAGAAATCGTTTCATAGAACTCACTTCTTCCCATAAATTCCTGGTATAATGAAAGTGAATGTGGATCCTTTCCCTTCACCAGAAGATTCTGCCCATATCTTCCCTTTATGACCTTTGATTATACCTTTGGTTACGCTTAGACCTAGACCTGTGCCTCTAACATAAGTAGATTTCTTGATATCTGCAAATGGTTCAAAAATCTTCCCAAGATCCTTTTTTCTAATGCCAATCCCCGTATCTTTTATTTGGACTTGGATGTTTTTTTTCATCTTTTCTACAATGAGGGCTATTAATCCATTTTCGGGAGTGAATTTGGAGGCATTGTCTAGTAGGTTCATTAGAGCTTGGCTGAGTCTTATGCTATCCCCTTTGATAGGTAAGCGACCTTTTGAAACTTTTAAGTTGAATCTTTGTTTTCTTTGTTCAATCAATGGTTGAATTTCTTTTACGCAATTTTGAATTACCTCTTGAAAGTCAATAAGCTTAAGGTTCAATTTGAGCTTTCCAGAGTCCATGCGGCGGACTTCTAGCAGTTCGTTGACTAAGCTTAGAAGACGTTCAGTATTTCGCTTTACTATTTCTAATTCCAATGTTGCTTGATCAGATAATTTTCCCGATTTTCCTTTTGTAACTCGATCTATGAAACCTTTGATAGATACCAGAGGTGTTCTAAGCTCATGAGTTGCTGCAGATATAAATCGATCCTTCATTAGCTCGCGCGATTGAAGTTGATCGGCCATATTATTGAAAGCGCTAGTTAAAGCGCCGATCTCATCTTTTGTCTTTATGTCAATCCGATACTCGTAGGTTCCACCGCCAATTTTCTTTGCTCCCTCTACTAAGTTGAGAAGGGGTTTGGATATTCCCTGGATAATAATTAATGTGGCGCCAATTCCGAATGATAAACCTAAAATACTCATCATTATTAGTGAAGTCGTGGCCACTGTACCAGAACCCTTAGCATTTTCTGCTGCCTTGACTGTCTCCGCATGTATTAATGGTTGGATCTCATTTTCAAGCATATTGTCTATTTCCCTAAGTTTGTCTTCAAACTGATCGAGAAGCGCATACAAATTATCCGTTAGTATTATTAATTCATTGCCAGTTTTCTTGGCTTTTATGAAGTTTTCGTCTATATTGATGATCAAGCGAGTCTCTTCTGCAGATGGATTAGTTTCTCGGTATTTGTTCGAGAATTGTTCAAATTCTCCTTCTGCTTTTGAGATCTCTTCTAGTAGGATGGGATCTTGGCTATCCAAGTAGTTCTCAATAGCAGAATCGTATTTTTCAATACTACTTTCCATACCAAGTGCAGATTCTAATTTTTTCTCAGCCCTTAAAACAGTTCTATTAATGGATATCTTAAGTTTCTCGTCAATTATTTCTTCAATTTCATTTACGCTCTCACCATATATCTGAAGCTCAGTTGCTCTCTTATCTGTAAGATTCATTATCTGATCGCCTGATTGTTTAAACTCTATATAGAGTGTCGTGACTTCTTTACCCAACTCCTCTTGTTCTTCAGTCTCAGCCATCCATCGATATTCTGCTGCAATCCTCTCAAAATTAGTAGCAGAAACATCTATGCTTTCTTTGGTATCTACATCTGGATTACGAACATAATTTAAGATCCCAATAGCTGTCTCCCAAACACTGATCTCCATCCCTAGTACAGCTTCTTCAAGCGGCATTGCTACATAGACAATTCTGTGTACATCTTGATTGATGTAGGTGGTCTGTTGATATGAGATATAAGCACTTAATGCCAATAGAAGTATCAGGAATCCAAAACCTAACAACAATTTATCGGATATTGTGATCTTCATATCTGAAACCTATTTTTTATATCAGGAACTTTGGTTATATAGGTGATTTTTTCTACTAAATTTGTTATTTTTAGGTCCCATAAATTTTTTGAATACGTGTATATAAGGTCCAATATGTAATTCTTTTTTTAAATCATTTATGATATAACCAATTTTTTTTATATATACCATAAATTCCAGAAAAAAGAGGACAAAAATTTCCTATAAATAGACCTTCATAGAAGTAGGACATTATTGAAAATGTGCGAGAATGAGATTAACTAATCGATCGATTAACAT
>Ga0209635_10003797_pt1 | contig 11827 bp, 11 predicted proteins | sample DeeMarSWOR230_32_FD_187463 | JGI IMG/M metagenome (GOLD analysis project Ga0209635, IMG submission 187463) | Marine sediment microbial communities from White Oak River estuary, North Carolina - WOR-2-30_32 (SPAdes) (version 2) | ecosystem: Environmental > Aquatic > Marine > Intertidal zone >...
ACCTTCACCACAGCATACAAAGACTAAGTCAGCTGCAGTCAATGCTTCTTTGATCTCATTTCTTGCCTCTTCAGCACATTTTCTTCCGACATCAGGATAACCACCAGCTCCTAGTCCTTTAGTTAATTCTTTACCAATCAGAATCTTCTTATCGGCTTTGCCCACTGTTAAGTGCTTAGCATCTGTGTTCAGTGAGACTGTGTTAGCACCTTGAATTCCCATTTCAGATAATCTAGTAACTGTGTTCTGACCTGCACCACCGCATCCGAATACTACTATTCTTGCTTTCTTGACACAGAACCCAAATTCCTCCTCAGCCTGCTTGAAATAATCTATATTTTGTTTAGTTTGCCCAGAATTGTTTTGGATTTTAAACCTGTCCCATTGAGAATCGGTCTCATCTCCAAAATTTCTCTTCAAAGCATTTTCCATGATCGATTTCATCTTCCCTCCTCCTATTTCTTCAAACCTATATTTTGCTTCGTCGATTTTTTTTTATATTCTCGACGCGTAATTATTGAAGTAAAAGAAGGTCTTTAACGACCTTAGAATTAGACTCGACTTAACAGTACCGAAAGCAGTTAAAATTAGACTCAAGTATATTTTTCTTCTATTGTATTTATATTGATTTACTATAGAATAGAACCTAATTTTCTACTGGAGTTTCCTGTGGAGCTACCCTCATTTCCTATGGATTTCCTGTGGAACTTTATTTTAACTGACCTAAAACCCCTGTAAACGGGTCTTTTGGGTTGAATTTGACAGTATCGTATACAATGAAAGTTTCTGTTTTTTTAACCCCTGGCCAACTCTGAAACTTCTTCAGTACTTCCTTTAACTGAACTCTATCTTTGAGAACAACTTCAACAATTATGTCAAACCTTCCAAGAACATAATGAAGCTGAGACACTTCTCTTAATTTTTTAATTTTTTCAGTTAACTTTTTTCTGACTTCGGAATCTGGTTCAGCATGAATCAGTATGTAGGCTTTCAGATTAAGACCAAGATATTCAGGACCTATATCGACAGTAAAGCTGACTCCACTCTTCTTCAGGCTATGGAGCTTGGAATAAACACTCTGTCTAGTCAGACCAGTTCTCTCAGCCAAATCAACGATCTTTAATCTACTATCCTCAATCAATTCTTTCAGAAGAACCTTATCCTTCTTTCGAATCATGTGCTAATTATAACCTTACTATTATTTAACTTTTTGCATGATATTTTAAGAATAAATTGACAAAATGAAAAAAGAAACATTTAAATATCAGGGACTGCATAAATTGCGTAGGTGCTGGAAGTGCACGGTGAATATAAAAATCTGGTTTGAATCTTTTAAGTCTTCCTTAGCTACAGCACTTTTATTCTCTAAAATTCTAACTTTAAAGGTGGGTCTATGGTAGCATTTACTGATATTTCTAAGATATTAACTGGTAAAAGTAAGAAAACCGTTCATATTCATGGCTGGCTCCATCACAAGAGGTCTAGTGGAGGCGTCCAATTCTTACTGATAAGAGATGGGACAGGAATAATTCAAACTACTTTAACAAAGGGCGCAATCGATAAAAAGACCTTCGATAAGATAGATAAACTACTGATTGAATCAGCTGTTGAAATTAAAGGAAAGGTAAAGAAAGATAAACGTGCTCCTGGGGGTTATGAGTTATCTATCGATGATATCAAAGTTTTGTCTGAATCAAGAGAAGAATTCCCTATAGCCAAAAAATTCCATGGTCCAGAATTCCTGATGGATTATCGTCATCTATGGCTTAGAAGTAAGAAGATGCAAGCAATGCTTAAAATAAGATCAAAAACACTCGAAGCCGCGAGAGAATGGTTCTTGAAACGTGGTTATATTGAATTCCAATCTCCGATAATGATTACTGCTGCTTGTGAGAGTGGTTCAACTCTGTTTGAATTAAAATACTTTGACAGGAAGGCTTACTTGACTCAAAGTTGGCAACTCTATGCTGAAGCCGGAATTTATTCGGTTGGAAAGATATTTACGATTGCTCCTTCATTCAGAGCAGAGAGATCAAGAACACGTAGACATTTGACTGAATATTGGCATATCGAGACAGAAGAGCCATGGTGTGATCTAAAATGTCTCATGAAAGTTATGGAAGGGTTAGTAACCCATATACTCCATAAACTCGCTAAAGAAATGCCTGAAGAACTGAAAATCTATGGAAGAGATCCGAAAGAGTTGCTGAAGATTAAACCTCCATTCAAAGAATTGACATATGACGAGGCAGTGGAAATGCTCAAAAAAGAAGGCGTTAAGGTTGTATGGGGAGAAGATTTAACTTGGCAACAACAGAAAGTCTTGAGTTTAAGATTCAAAGCACCATTCTTCATAACACACTTCCCAAAAGCAGCAAAAGCTTTTTATCATAAACCCGATCCAAAAAAACCTGAAGTCACACTATCAGCAGACCTACAAGCCCCTGAGGGTTATGGGGAACTTATTGGTGGTGGTCAAAGAACTCATGATTTGGATGCAATATTGAAAAGAATAAAAGAAGATGGGTTGAGGGAAAGAGATTATCAATTTTATGTTGATTTGAGGAAATATGGTTCAGTTCCACATGCAGGTTTTGGTTTAGGATTGGAAAGATTGATAATGTGGATCTGTAAATTGGACCATATCAGGGATGCCATTCCATTCCCAAGAACTTTGACAAGGATTTATCCATGATGCCCCGGTAGCTCAATGGTAGAGCAATTGGCTGTTAAAGCCTTGCAGAAACCAAGAGGTTATCGGTTCGAATCCGATCCGGGGCGCTCCATTTTTTCATAATTCGTGAGTGACGAAGAGTTGGTAGGCAAGCGTGTGGATTTAATTTCCTTCTGTTTTTCTATTAATTTTTTTAAAAACTCTTCCTCATTGAAATCTATATCTAAAAAGTACGGATGGCCTTCATTTTTTAATTCAGTTAAGGCTCTGACATATAATCTTGGGTTAAGAAGAACTTCATAATCTCCATCTTCACCCCAAGTTTTTTCAGTCATTTCACCAGCAGTACCATAAGTTATTAGAAGTCCTAGTTGCGTGTGTAGCCATCTTAACTCTAACTGTTTTATTTTATCAAATTGCGAGAAATCAACAGTAAAATATTCTTTTTTAAATGGATCATAAACTTTTAATGGTTTGCCAGTTCTTTTTTGTTTGGCTATATTTTTAACATCACTATCAAGACTTTTTTTGGTAAGGCCTTTAATGATTTTAAAAGCATTATCAGCAAGATTTTTCGTATAACTTTCCATCATTTTTCTCTTGTACTCTTTTCGATCCATTCTAATTACCTAAAAAATTAAAGAAGGGTAAGAATTTAACTACATATACTAGCGGCTAATAAACGTTATTACTAGAATCTTGAAATTGCATTAATTTCCTTTAAATATTCTTCAAAACTTCAGAAACAGAACTTCCGATCATCGTCAGTTTAATCTTCTTAACCCTACCTTCCTTCACCGTGGATAAACAGCCGTATCTGTGCAATTTATTCAGAAGCTTACTCATCTTTATCATATTTCCTTTATTGTTCTCCATACCCAACTCAAGCAATAGATCTGTGACAGAAGGCACAGCCCCTTTAAAACGTGTGTTTATCTTGACGAGTATATCTTTCAAGATACCAGATTGGAGTTCGGTGAAGTCTATCTTTGGGGCGGGAATTATTATCGGTTCAGTCCCTTCATCATGTATTAGTTCTCTCTTATACTCCTCTGGGGGCATTGGTCTCTTAGCCGGAGTATAGATGACTTGTACGTTCTTGAGGAAAATGGACAACGTTATACAAGCGATCCTGAAAGGGTAGGTAGTAGAAGTAGTGTCGATGTAGACCTCTGTATCAGGCTTAAAAGAGAGTATTAGTTGTAAAAGGTCCTTATAAATCGACAAATAGTCATCACTCCTTATGTCCAACTCGAGAATTTTTATCTTGTCTTCAGAATAGAACACCTTAATTTTTTGTACCACATCTTGTGCAAGTTTCTTAGTAGTGTTCATCCATTTAATGTACAAATTCTTCTTGTATGGAGTCTCAGCCTCTTTCACGGGTTTTTGGATGCATAAATAGATTAAATCCGGTTTGAGTGTGGCAATACCTTTCATCACGCGGCCCATGTAAATACCTATGGGTGTTATTAAAACTTTCATTCAGCAACCTTCATGAGTGTGTCGATTAAAGTTAATCTTTTAATTATATAAACATAACTGATTGAAAAATGTAATTTTAGTTACTCAAATATTTTTTAGAACTTCAGAAATGGAACTACCAATCATCGTTAACTGGATTTTCTTCATCCTGCCTTCTTTTACTGTAGTTAAACATCCATAGCTCTCTAGTTTTTTTAAGTATTTGCTCATCTTTATCATATTTCCTTTATCATCTTCCAATCCCAACTCCAACAACAGATCAGTAACAGAAGGTGCTTTACCTCCAAACTTTGTGTTTATCTTAACGAGTATATCTTTCAATATCCCAGACTGGAGTTCGGTGAAGTCTATCTTTGGGGCGGGAATTATCCTTGGGGGCAAACCCTTATCTGTGATCTTTTGTCTACTATAATCTTCAGGGTGAGAAGGCTTTGAAGCAGGGATATAGATGAACTTAACATTCTTGAGGAATATCGAAAGTGTAATAGTCGCAACCCTGAAAGGGTAGGTAGTAGAAGTAGTGTCGATGTAAACTTCTGTATCAGGCTTAAAAGAGAGTATTAGTTGTAAAAGGTCCTTGAATATAGACAAGTAGTCATCGATATCGATTTCGAGGATCTTGATGTTATCTTTCCCATACATTATGTCGAGTTTCTTCATGATTTTTTTGGCATGCTTTCTTGTAGTATTCATCCATTTGACATGCCTTGCTGATGTTGGAAGCTTCAATTCCTCTTTTTTGGGTGATTTCTGAACGCACAGATATATTTTATCCGGTTTTATCGTTGCTATGCCCCTGATGACACGACCTATGTAAATACCGACAGGGGTTACCAAAATTTTCATATCACTTTCACCCAATTTACACATTAATGGTAACTCTTCCAAATATTTAAAATTAATTGACAACAAAATTTAATAATTGTTAATCAAATTTAATAATTGTTAACAAAATGTTTAAATAGAATTAATTTTATTAATAATATATGCCAAGATTAAAGAAACCTTGGCAAATGTCAAAAAAGGTTTTAAAAAAAGACGAATCCTGCATAGACGGAAAGCCCCACAGACTTAGGATGGTATCTCTAACCCGAACAGATGCTGATTCCTTACCAAACGGCCACATAAAATCTAAAGTTGTTTATCAATGCGTTGTCTGCAACAAATACCAGATTGACAGATACGTGTATCCTAAGATACAAAGGGTTCCTACATGAAGAAGAAAAAGATGGTTAAATTGAGTTCTGATCAAAAACCAACCGCTGAAATTTCTGAGGTCCATGCATTGTTAGATGTAGTGAAAGCAATAAAGATTAAAGAATCGCAATTGAAAGAAAAGAGATTAATTAAAAAAACCAAAATAGATTCATGAGAGATTTTGTCTTAAACCTGTTGAATGGGTTCTTTACTAGTGTAATAACCTTTCTCATAATAATGTTCGCCCCTCTCCCTAGTTTACCGTTTAATCTAGAAAAAATAATTATATTCGCTGTGATAGCATCAATCATAGGCTTTATCATACTGAGAAAAAAGCCTTTAGTACAGCTGATTGGCACAGTGATTGGCGGTGTTTTGGCTGGGTTTGTGATCTTTAACTACAGTTTTTATATCACAGATTATTTTACTAATTCTTTCATTGGTGCGATCATAGTCGGGGTATTAGGAACGGTTACAAAATTATTTGGGGTTTAATCCCGAAGCAGATAGATTAAAATAACCGAAATTAGATAGATTAACCGAGGGGGTGTGGATGGGATTCCTTAAAGAATTCATGGACTTTATGAAAGAACAGAAGATAATTACAGTGGCATTAGCATTCATCGTCGGTATCGCAACAGCTCAATTAGTTAATGCCTTAGTAGCAGACATTATATCTCCGATATACAGTCCTTATACGGACTTTTTAGACCCAGAGGCGGAAATAACAGCAGGATTATCAAAATTCAAAGTCGGACATTTCATAAGGGAAGTAATTAACTGGATAGTGATTTTACTAGTGGTTTTTTTAATAGGAAAAAAAGTAGTGAAGACTAGTTAATTTTTTTCTTTTTCTTTTTAATTAACCAGAATCATAGACTTTTGAACTAATACTTAACTTCTCTTGTTGAACAAATAAGCTCCAATCAATAATGTAGAGAAAGAAAATATTAAAATCGCACTAAAACTCAGGATGATGTTGACACTAGAAAAACCAATCAATATCGAACGGAGTGATTCAACCCCATAAGTCAAGGGATTCAAGTAAGTCACGAACCTTATCCAGTCAGGAAGGTTGTTTATTGGGAACAATGCCCCAGACAAGAAGAACATCGGCATTATCACAAAATTCATTATCAAACCAAACCCCTCTAATGTATCAAGGCTTGAAGCGATCGCTATTCCGATTCCAACTAAACCCAGAGCAATCAAGACCATCATAGGAATCATCACTAAGAAAACAAGAACATCCATTCTTACAGCCATGAAATATTCGCTGGACAAACTCTTTATACCGAAAATCAACAAGAGTAAGAATGTTCCTTGGATTAATGCGGTTGTGGCTCCGCCTAAAGCTTTACCAGCAACTATAGATAGCCTGGAGATAGGAGCAACTAACATCTCTTTCATGAATCCTAATTCCCTATCCCATATCACTGTTATCCCAGAAAAGATGGAATTGAACATCAAAGCCATAGCAATTATCCCTGGGGCGATGAAAGAAGTGTAATCTATTTCCATGGCAACAGAAGCTCTTATGCTACTTCCGAATATCAAAAGCCAGAATATAGGCATTGCCAAAGAACCGATTATTCTCTCTTTAGCTCTGATGTATCTTATCATCTCTCTTAACCAAACAGTGTAAACAGCTTCTAGTTCACCCATTCAATGACCTCTCATCATTCTCCTTCTCTTTAATTCTTCTCTCAAACCGACAGTCTCTTCTCTGATCTCCCTTCCAGTCAAATGCAGGAATACGTCATTTAAAGTCGGTTTTCGTATGTTGGCTTCGATGACTTCTATTTTATTATTCTTAGCTTTTTCTAAAACTTTCTTTATCTCTCTTCCAGCATTCTTTACGGATAAGAGGACTTGACTGTCGAAGATTTTTGCCTTCTTGAAAACTTTTTTGGCTTTTTGTATATCCTTATCTTGTATATCAAGGATTATCGTGTCACCACCGAGTCTATCCTTCAATTTTTTTGGTGTACCCACAGCAATTATCTTTCCATAGTCTATTATAGCAACCCTATCACAGAGTTCATCCGCCTCTTCCATGTAGTGCGTTGTCATCATTATCGTTATTTCATACTCTTTCTTCAACTTGAGGATGTAATCCCAAACATGTTTCCTGTTTTGTGGATCCAAGCCTAGAGTAGGTTCATCTAAGAACAAAACTTTTGGATAGTGTATCAAGCCTCTTGCTATCTCTAATCTTCTTTGCATCCCTCCAGAAAAAGTTTTAACTATGGAGTTTTCTCTGTCCGATAATTCAACGAGTTCAAGAACTTCATTTATTCTTTTTCTCCTATCAGGTTTTGGAACGCCATACAATCTTGCATGTAATTCTAAATTTTCTCTGGCAGTTAACCTGTCATCCAGAGTTGTATCTTGGAATACTAAACCAATACACTTTCTGACTTCATCTGGTTGTTTGATTATATCGTATCGACAGATCGTTGCCCCTCCACTAGTAGGTCTGATCAATGTGCATAACATGTTTATTGTTGTGGTCTTTCCAGCTCCGTTCGGCCCGAGAAAACCGAATATTTCTCCTTTTTTGATTTCAAAGTTTATATCGTCGACTGCTCGAATCTCGTTGTTGAAGATTTTAGTCAAATTCTTTACTTCTATTATAGCCAAAAAATCGCCTTGTTCAAGAATTATATTCAGATTAATTTATATTTGTTGAAGACATCAGATAGGTTTTTGTTAACAATAAATAAAATAAAATTCCATTAAGTAAGTATGGAACCCAAAAACTTCCTCTTCATATCGCTTGATGCACTTATCGGAGATATTGCGTGGCAGATTATCAAAGAAGGACATAATGTAAAATATTATATCAAAGCCAATGAAGAAAAGGAAGTGGCAGACGGGTTTGTTCCTAAGGTGGATAACTGGGAAAATGAGGTTGATTGGGCAGATATAATTGTATTTGACGATGTTTTAGGTCAAGGAACTATAGCAAAAAAGCTTAGAGATCAAGGAAAGTTGGTTATTGGGGGCACACCTTATACTGATAAATTAGAGGATAATAGAGCATTTGGTCAGGAAGAATTAAAAAATTTTGGTGTTCCTATTATACCATACAAAGATTTTATATCTTTTAATGAAGCGATAGATTTTATACGTTATAACCCAGGAAAATATGTGCTCAAACCGAGTGGAGAAGCACAGAATATCAAAGGACTTCTTTTCATCAGTGAGGAAGATGATGGTAAAGATTTGATTCAAGTTTTGGGTGACTACAAGAAAGCTTGGGCAAAAAAGATTCCGTCATTCCAACTACAGAAAAGAATAACTGGGGTGGAAATTGCTGTTGGCGCGTTCTTTAACGGAAAAAATTTCATCTACCCGATAAACGTAAATTTCGAGCATAAAAAACTATTTCCTGGTAATCTTGGGCCCTCAACAGGAGAAATGGGAACATCAATGTTCTGGAGTGGACCCAATAAAATATTCAACCATACACTGAAAATTTTTGAAAATAAACTTGCTGAAGAGGGATATGTTGGTTATATTGACCTAAATTGTATAGTAAATAATTATGGAATTTATCCTCTCGAATGGACTGCAAGGTTTGGCTATCCGACTATTAGCATTCAACATGAAGGAATGATAACTCCGATGGGAGAATTTCTGTATGACCTAGCTAGAGGGAATACCCCTAAACTCAGGGTAAGAAGTGGTTTTCAGATTGGAGTGAGGGTTGTAGTTCCACCATTTCCTTTCACTGATAAGGAGACTTTTGAAGTCAAATCGAAGGATTCAATAGTCTATTTTAAAAAACCTACTAATGGTGTTCACATAGAAGATGTCAAGCTTGTTAATGGTGAATGGGTTGTAACGGGAACAGCAGGTGTAGTGGTCATTGTGTGCGGTATAGGGCAAACAATGAAACTAGCTCAACATCAAGTTTATAATAGGATAAAAAATATCACGATTCCACATATGTATTACAGGACGGATATTGGTGATCGATGGTATGAAGATAGTGACAAACTTCACTCGTGGGGATATCTAAGAGAATTATAATCAGTATTCTTAATCCTTAATTTAAATATATATTTAGTATATACTTCAACGGGCCCGTAGCAGAGCCTGGATAATGCGCCTGGCTTCGGACTAGGAGATCATGGGTTCGAATCCCATCGGGCCCAATATATCTGTTGAAAGAATCTATTCTGGGGGTCCCCTCTCAAACATTATCCTAAGAATTTCTAGTCCATCTGATAGAGCATCTGAGGGTTCCGCTTTAATACTACCTGCGTTCACACCAGAAGTTATCATGTACCATATTTTTATTCCATCGACAGCCCCCTTGACCATATCTCTAACCTTCACACCAGTTTCCCAAGGAGGATATACTATTTCACCCCCTCTAATATCCTGCTCAGTTGTTGATATTAAATCATAAAAGAAGTTGAAATCTATAGTTATTTTTGCATCGTAATCCCCTGTGTATTCTTTCATAGGCTCGAATTTGAATAAGATGTTGGGATTGACAGTTATCAAAGCATTAAAAACAACTTCTTCACCATCAATTATGTTAAGCAAGAATTTTGCCTCTCCTCCATATTTATTGCTTAAAGAATTTACCAAATCCATTAATTTTTTATCTTTTTTCATCTTTTCTATTTCTGAAGGAGACAATTCAGGCTTTTTATTTCCTTCAGATCCAGGCATCAATCCAGATTCCATTGCATTCTGAAAATCTTTTTTAATGAAATCCTTTGTTGGAAATACCCATATCTGCATATAGGTGGAAATAATTTTTGTTCTCTTCCCATAGAAGTCTGTTGTTGTCTCCTTTTCCCATATCCTCACAGAACCATACTCTGTATCATAACTGATATCTATTGGTTTGTATTCTTCGGGCAACTTATCCCTTCCCAGACAAAGCAACATCTCTGCTGTGCATTCATTGTTGTTGACAAACCTCCAGTACGAATCGTATATGCCACCTATATGTTTTTCCCATTCGCTTGGTGAGGAAGGAACATATTCTTCAAAGAACCATTCTAGAAAATCTGTTGTAAGAGAGTTCTGTAGCTCAACCCTTTCTTTTATCAGATGTTCCAATTCCCACTCGCACCATTGTTCTCCCATTTCAAGGTGTATTTCCTCCCTCATTGGGCGGAGCTCTTCGAAAGGATCGCCTCCCATCTCGAAGTAAACACCTCCCCACGACATTATTACATTGTTAGGAAAGAGGTGGCAAGCCCCTTGAGCCATAAAAACTCCTCTTTGTTCTATCCATTCTTCCCCTTTAAAGCAATCGAACTGCTGTATTACATTACCCCATGGGGCACACCTATCTTCTGCGCAATCTTCCTTGCTTTCGCAAGCTTCACATCTTTTTTTGGACTCGCACCCATTCTCCCAATCACCGTCGCAATCATAAAAACCTTCTATACATTCGCAATATCCTTCATCTCTATTAAATTGTTGGTTCTCATTACATTGGAATTCTCCGATATCATATCTGCATATATCACAATATCTACAGAATTCCCACCAACAATCAAAAGTTTGCAAACCGTGGGTACTAAGGAAATTTTCACATTCCTGTTTGTTTTCCTCCTTTCGGCAGTATTCCTCGCACTCCATCCTTGTCTTGCAATTACCGACACCTTGGATTTCCCCTGTTCCTATCATTATCATAACTTGATCAACCTGCTGATTGCATTCCTTACAAGGACTACACTCATCATTGCAAGGGTCTTCTTCTACTAAAAAGCCTGTAACCAATCCTGTCAGATAATCTATAATAGCTGTTACACCTCCTGTTATCTCTTCTTCGATTTCTGGTGCTTCTTCCTCCTCAGGAATTTCTTCTTCCTCTTCTTCTGGCTCTTCAGGTTTTTCTTTTTTTTCTTTTGACTTTTCAGGTTTTTCTTTTGGCTCTTCAACAGGAATCGGTAACGTTACACAGTTTCCGTTCGAACAGACATCCTGAGGCCCTCCACAATCTGTAGCTAGGACACAATCTTCACAAACCTCTAAATCTTCTTCTTCCTCTTCTTCCTCTAATTCTTCTTCAGGAACTTCTTCCTCTTCTTCCTCCTCTTCTTCTTCTTCGGGAACCTCTATTGTCGTAGTAGTTGTTTCTTCTAGTATTGTAGTTGTTGTGGCTTCTTCTAAGGTAGTGGTCGTTGTAGTTGTTTCTTGAATGGTTGTTGTGGTACTCGAAGTAGTGGTTATTCCTGGAATCGTAGTTGTAGAGGTTGTTGTGGTAGTTGGCACGGAAGTAGTGGTTTCTATTATTATTGTAGTTGTTTCTTTTGGCGGATTATATACTTTAGTACAAACGTTAGCCTTGCATACACACTCATAGCCTTCTGGCGGCGCTTCCATAGTACAAACTCTTGGTTGCCGAAAAACACAAGACCTGCCACACCACATACAATCAGAGTCTTCTTTACATTTTTTAGGAACTTCAGGACAATCATTCCCTGTTTTAACCCA
>Ga0209635_10003799_pt1 | contig 11825 bp, 9 predicted proteins | sample DeeMarSWOR230_32_FD_187463 | JGI IMG/M metagenome (GOLD analysis project Ga0209635, IMG submission 187463) | Marine sediment microbial communities from White Oak River estuary, North Carolina - WOR-2-30_32 (SPAdes) (version 2) | ecosystem: Environmental > Aquatic > Marine > Intertidal zone >...
CCTGCCGCTACTGTCTTGAGGGGATGGAGAATCTATGCGACAACGCGCGATTTACGGGGTACACCCTGCCCGGTGGATATGCCGAGTACACCGCTGCCGACGAGCGATACTGTTTCTCCATTCCAGAACTCTATACAGACGTGGAGGCGGCACCGCTGCTCTGTGCAGGGCTCATCGGTTATCGGTCCCTGGTCATGGCTGGAGAAGCGCAGAAGCTTGGGATGTACGGTTTCGGTGCAGCAGCGCACATTCTGATACAAGTTTCCATCCATCAGGGACGCTCGGTGTACGCCTTTACCAGGCCGGGCGATACGGAGGGCCAGGAGTTTGCCCGGAGCCTGGGGGCCGTGTGGGCCGGTGACTCGACCGCCGCTCCCCCGGAAGAGCTCGATGCCGCAATCATCTTTGCGCCTGTCGGAAGCCTCGTTCCCCAGGCGCTCTGCACCGTGCGAAAGGGCGGGGTCGTGGTCTGTGCCGGCATCCACATGAGTGACATTCCCTCATTTCCCTATCGTCTACTGTGGGAAGAGCGAACGGTATGTTCAGTGGCCAACCTGACGAGACGGGACGGCGAGGAGTTCATGTCGATCGCGCCCAAGGTTCCGGTTCGAAATCGTGTGCAGGATTATCCACTGGAACTGGCCAATAAGGCCCTTGCGGACCTTCGCAACGGAAAAGTACAAGGGGCGGCTGTACTACGAATCCAGTGATACATCGATCCGGTACATGAAACCCTGTTCAGGTGTACTGCAGGAGGAGCTCTTCAATTCTGTGTGCAGGAACGGGTCTCGAGAAGTGGTAGCCCTGGATCGCGTCGCAGTTTAGGGAACTCAGGATCTCCAGCTGCTCCCGCGTTTCCACCCCTTCGGCGGTTACCCGAAGGCCCATGCTGTGTGCCATGGCGATGATGGCCCTGATGATGGCAACATCCTCAGAGTCCCGCGTCATGTTGACCACGAATGACCGGTCGATCTTGAGCATCTGCACGGGCAGCCGTTTCAAGTAGCTCAGCGATGAGTAGCCGATGCCAAAATCGTCGATGGAGAGCTGGATGCCGCGCTGTTTCAGGTTTTCGAGGAGCTGTACGGTCTCGTCGCACCGGTGAAGGGCACTGTTCTCCGTTATTTCGAGATCGAGCAGCGCAGGTTCCAGATTCGTCTGGGTCAGAGCCCTGTTGATTTGTTCGAGCAGGCTATGGTGCCGGAGCTGACGTATGGACAGGTTGACCGCGATTCGAACCGGGGGAAGTCCCTGTTCCTGCCATTTTCTACTCTGCTCGCAGGCCTTGCGGAGAACAAACTCACCGATGGACACGATAAGACCGTTCTTTTCAGCAGCGGGAATGAACTGTTCCGGTTGAATGATCCCGTAGCTGGGATGCATCCAACGAACCAGCGCCTCGACACAGACGATCGTACCCGTTCTGAGGTCCAGCTGCGGCTGGTAATGGAGCAGCAGTTGTTCGCGTTCGACCGCCTTTCGGATGTTCTTCTCATGGGAGGGCTCCTCGGGAACATCTCTGGTCATGGAGGGAGCGTAGAAGAGGTACTGGTGCCCTCCTTCCTGTTTTGCCATGTACATGGCCGTATCGGCATGCCGGATCAGAGTGTCTGCACTCGAGCCGTCGGATGGGTACATACAGATACCTATACTCGTTCCAATGTAACATTCCTGATCGGCGATGACGAGGGGGTACTTGAAGGACTCGAGTATGCGATGTGCCACAATTTCCGCATCCTGCGTACCCGCGATATCGCTGAGAATAACGGCAAACTCGTCCCCTCCGAACCGGGAGGCGGTTTCACTTTCCCGGATGCACCCCTTGAGGCGCTCGGCAAATGCCATGAGCAGCAGGTCACCTGCACTGTGCCCTAAGGTATCGTTGATCTGTTTAAAGCCGTCCAGATCGATGAAGAGCACGGCGACACTGGTGTCGGTTCTGCGTGCGTGGGCAACCGATTGGATCAAACGGTCGATGAACAGCTGCCGGTTGGGAAGTTTCGTCAAGGTATCGTGATAGGCGAGGTAACGCTCCAATGTCCTCGAAGTTTCCATGGAACGTAGAATGTTCTGACGTTCGATGGCATACCGGAGCGCCCTGATGAAATGATAGCCGTCGATGTGATCGAGGGGAAGTACATCCTGGGCACCGGCCTGAATAGCTCCCAGGGCGAGGTCTTCATCTTTCTGATTCCCGAGCAGTATGATGGGGACACCAGACGCCTGCTCCTGTACGTGAACCAATGATTCGTATCCCTCGATCAGCAGATGGCTCACGAGCAGGATATCAAAACCGCCTTCCTGCAGCAACTCCAGTCCAAGTGTAAGACTGTCGGTCCACTCCAGGGTTACGAGCTTCTCCCCTGCATCGGCGGCAAGTGCCCTGAGCATGAGGGCATCCTCATGATTTGGTTCCACGAGAAGTGCTCTTATGGATTTCGGCGTGACCAAGAACCTGAGATCCGATGCCGGTCTGGTAAGAATGTCCATAAAAATCTGCTCCAGTTTCAGGGAGCGAAGATTCGACTCCCTATCTCCGTATTACTATTATCGTGCGTACCGCCGATTATATGAAGAATGTAAAGGACGGGAAATCCTGTTGTATTTTTTTGGTTTCGTCCCTATACTGGATGAAAATGAGACAAAAAAGGAGTTCAGTATGATCAGGAAACCACTCTTTTTTATTCTTTCCGCGTTGGTGTTCACCGTGCCGTTCTCTTCCGCATTTGCACTTGATGCGCGCACCGGGGACTACCTTTCCATCGGGAGCGGTGAAATCATTGATGAGGACCTCTTCCTGGCAGGTGAAACGGTGACTATCGACGGAACGGTGAACGGCGACCTCTACGTGGCAGCCCGAACGATCATGATCAGAGGCACTGTGCGGGACAGCGTAACCGTTTTGGGTAACACGGTTACCATCACCGGTCCGGTGGGGCATGGCATACACGCCGCTGTACAGGAGCTGAATATCGAAGGTGTGGTAAGGGGAAATGTCGTGGCCCTTGGAAGATCCATTTCTCTGGGCGGTGCTGCGCTGCTCGAGGGCGACCTCATCGCAGCGGGGCAGAAGATTGTGGTGTCCGCGCCGCTGCAGGGGTACATACTCGGGGCCGGGGGCATCATCAGCATAGGCAACAGGGTGCGGGGAGATGCGGTTTTCGCTGTAAGGACCCTTACCCTTCAGGAAGACGCAGCGATCGGCGGTGATCTCATCTACGTGAGCGAAAAGGAGGCGGTCATATTCCCTGGGGCCAAGATCGCGGGACGTGTGGTGCACCGCATCCCCGAGTACAGGGAGAGAATGAAGAAGGTCTTCCCCTTTATCATCATTGCCGGTATCGTTGGTAAGATCATGGCCTTTATCATGATGGCCGTGGTGGGACTGGTGTTCGTTCTTCTCGCTCCGAGATATATGTTCAGGTTCAGCGAGGCGATCAAGCAGCACCCAGGCTCCAGTGCGGCCTGGGGGGCCCTGCTGCTCTTTGCCGTCCCTGTCGGCATCGTCATTGCGTTCACTACCGTGGTGGGCATAGCACTGGCCGTGATCGTTGCCCATGCCTATCTTGTAGCTCTCTACCTCAGCCAGGTCGTTACGGCCCTTCTTATCGGTAGGCTCCTGCTCGGTATTCGTGATGAGATTGCGCACAGGGGCCATTTATTCGGCGCCTTCGTCCTCGGTCTCTTCCTGGTGAGGCTCGTGCGTTTCATACCCGGTATCGGTATCTTCGTGTGGGCCGCAGCAGCCCTCTTCGGCCTCGGCGCCTTTATCGTGGCACTGACGAAGATGAAACCCCCAACCACCACATAGCTGTATTGTGCAGTGCAGAGGACTACTTCGTTTTTAAGGAAAGGAGTATCTTGTATCGTGGAAGTGTTGAGTGATATACCTTTGGACCTCGATGCCGGCTCTTTGATGGATAGTCTCAACATGGGACGGCAGAACCATTCCATGGCGCAGCTTCTGGACGAGCTCGTTGACATAGTCCGCCCTATTGCAAGACCCAAGGCCCTTTATAGAGTCTCCTATATCGATCAAAAAACCGAGACAGGCGTTTCCATCGATGGTGTAGAGTTCCACAGCAGGATTCTGCGCAGGAATCTCGAGCAGGTCGAACGTGTGTTTCCCTATATTGTTACAGCAGGTCGCGAGTTAGAATCCATACCGGTAGCCGGCGGCGACATGGTGCGCGCTTTTTGTCTTGATGTGATCAAGGAGCGTATACTGGAACAGGCCCTCGTCCATCTCGAGCACCACATCCAGAGGAGGTTTAAACCGGGAACCCTGGCGCATATGAATCCGGGCTCCCTGAAAGAATGGCCCATCTCCCAGCAGCCCGCCCTCTTTTCCCTGTTCGGTGATGTGGAAGCGCTGGTTGGTGTACGTCTGACCGACAGCTTTCTTATGGACCCCATAAAGTCTGTATCTGGAATACACTTTCCCACGGAGATCGACTTCAAGAGCTGCAAACTCTGTACCCGCCACCCCTGCGTCAAGCGAAGAGCGCCCTATGACCCTGCCATGGCGTTGGAGTTTCGTAAAGGGTGAATGCCCTGCTGTATGGTTTGCATGAAGGAAAATTGCCCATTGATTCTCCAATGCAGCGTATTATCGTTTCACGTGAGGTGCCTTTAAAGAGGAGTGTTGAAATTGAAGCTGAAGTATGCCCCTTTTTTTATGCTCTTTATCGCTTTTTCCGTGTTCACCGGTTGTGCAGGTGGAACCAATCAGATCAGGGTGAGCGGTCAGCCACTTGTTCCTCTTGAATCCATGGACCCTGATATTTCTATTTCCGCCTCTTACATGAGCCCTGAAGATCTGATTGCACTGGTTGGTGAGTCGAGCAATCCCTTCCTCCACTACCAGAACAGACCTCTCACCGTGTTCAGGATTTCCGTGGGTGACGGCAGGCAGGCCATTCGGCTTTTTTACGATACCTTTGAAATGCGCCATGCCGATGAGGTACAGCAGCCGCTCTCCCATAGATATATCAAGCGTTACTGGGAAGGCAAACTGAACAGCTACAGCGGCAATAAGACGATTCACGACTGGACGAGCAACCGGAAAACCTATTCGCGCTGGCATCCCGGCAAGGTGACTTACAACGTGAACACGTACATGGTTGCTTCAGCCCAGCCCGTCGAAGCAGGTGAGCGGTATGAGGGACTTGTCGTGTTCGAGGGTGCTCTGCCGGAAACCGGCAGCGTCATCCTCGTTGCCCCTGTATACTCCGATGAGGGAAGACCGCTTCGCTCATATGATTTCGAATACATTTCTACTGTGCGGGACTAGCTCTCTTGCACCGTGTTCCAGACACCCGTGCTTTGGCTCCATATCAGGGGCGGGGGACAATGAAGAGCCCGCATCTGTGCATGACAGCTCTCACTTGAACTTCTTCAGGTCCTGTTCCGCTTTATCGATCTTCTTCTCGATTTCCTCGATCTCCTGCAGCAGAGCCTTGATATCGGCCGTGCCCTTGGAAATCGTCGTCTGTCCCTTGGTGACCAGTGTATCGTATACCGTTGAGCCGAGCTTGGCAAGCTTCTTTTCAGCTTCCCGCTCCTGATGGCGGACTTCCATCTTTAAGGAGGTCTTTTCCTTCAGCTCCTTCGTTCGTTTCTTTGCCTTGTCGAGCACCTCTTTCGAGGTGAGTTTCCCCTTCTCGATCAGTTTGTCCATCCGTTCCTTGAATGTCATGGTATCCCTCCCCTTGGGTGAGCCCTTTTTTTCTACAATAAATCCTCCCCCGGGAAATGTCAAAACAAAGGTATGTAAATTATACAGGAATTTTGCATGAAAAGTGGGCTATAGTATTACATATGGGGCTTTCCGAAGAACAGGTACTCGGTGGTCTCTTCGGTGTGTGCATTGGTGATGCATTGGGTGTGCCCGTTGAAGGATGCTCTCGCTTTTTTCTGAAACGCAATCCCGTTCAGGGCTTCGGGTACAGCGGTATAAGTCGAAGGGTTCCCGATGGCTGGTGGTCCGATGACAGCTCCCTCACACTCTGTACAGCGGAGAGTCTCGTTGAAACGGGTAAAAAGGGGATTGACCTGAGGGATATGGGGAACAGGTTCTGCATGTGGCTCCATGAGGGACACTGGACCCCAGGGGGAAAAGCCTTTGGAATCGGGTATACTACCGCAGAAGCTCTTGAAAGAATACGAAGCGGTGTGGCTCCACAGCAGGCGGGAGGGCGAGATGAGTACAGCAACGGTAACGGGTCTCTGATGCGTATACTCCCACTTGCACTTTACCTCTTCGGTGAGCGAGGAGGCGACTCCTTCGAGCAGGTACACGATGTTTCATCCATCACCCATGGCCATCCACGGAGTCATGTCGCCTGCGGCATATACGTGCAGTTTGCGCAGCATCTCCTGGTCGGTGACGGCCTCCAGCAGAGCTACGAGGCTACGAAGAGGGAGGTGGTTTGTCGGTATCAGGTGACACTGTACCGGGAGGAGCTTGCTCACTATGCTCGAGTGCTTGAAGGGGATATCTCTTGTCTTGATGAGCACGATGTTCGTTCCAGCGGCTATGTGGTCGACACACTTGAGGCGTCGCTGTGGTGCCTCCTGAGCGGAAGGTCCTTCGGGGAATCAGTGCTGAATGCTGTAAACCTCGGCGGGGATACCGATACCACAGGAGCGGTTACGGGAGGACTTGCGGGGCTTCTCTACGGATTTCGGTCCATTCCAACGGCCTGGCTTGACCGGGTTGCACGAAGGGACGACATACTCGATCTGGGGAGGAGACTCCTCCAGAGCATTTCAAGTTGAAGGAGTAGAAGGGTGCGCAGAACCTATCGTCTTTTTTACATGGTTTGTACAATCGTGTTATTCGTCCCTGCTGTGGTTCAGGCGTGGGACGGATTTCGCGAAAACGTGGTGAAGATCTACGTCACCACCCGTGAGTACGATTATTTCAATCCCTGGCAGGTGCAGGGAAGGTATACGGTGGAAGGGTCAGGTGCAATCATAAGCGAACGGTACATTCTCACTAGTGCTCATCTGGTATCGAGCAACACCTTTATTCAGGTGAAACGCACAGGGCAGACCAAGAAGTACATCGCAAAGGTACTCTTCATAGCTCGTGACAGCGATCTTGCAATTCTTACCGTGAACAATCAGAGTTTCTATCCCAATGCCGAACCCTTCGACATCGGTGAGCTTGCCAGTGTAGGTGACGAGATTGCAGTGTACGGCTACCCGAACTGGAACGAACAACTCACGGTAACCAAGGGCATTGTTTCCCGCGTCAGCCACGAGCATTACGTATACTCAAACAAGAGCCTTCTCACCTGCCAGATCGATGCAGCCATCAATCCAGGCAACAGCGGCGGTCCGGTCATTGCAAACAGCAAGCTGGTAGGTGTTGCAATGCAGATGGGGCAGGGTGAAAATGAGGGGTACATCGTCCCCGCTCCCATTCTCAGACATTTCCTCAAGGATATCGAAGACGGCACCTACGAAGGAATACCCGATCTCGGTATCTCTTATCAAACTATGGAAAATCAGGATATGCAGCGCTATTTCGGAATGAGTGAGGAGCAATCTGGTGTTCTGGTGAGAAGGATTCATCCAGGGTCTCCGGCACGAAATATTCTGCAGGAGGACGATGTCATTCTCGGCATCGAAGGTGTTCAGGTTGCAAACGATGGTACCGTGCCGTTCCGGGAGGATGAGCGAACACAGTTCAAACACATCGTGCAACAGCACCAGGTAGGCGAATACATCAACATGGAGATACTCAGGGATGGTAAGGTTCTCAACAAAAGGCTCTCCCTCACGGTACAAGCAGGAACAGACGGTCGTATGCATGGGGATCAACTCGATGAAGAGCCCACGTACTATCTCTTTGCCGGCTTTCTGTTCATGCCTCTGACCGAAAATCTTCTCTACAGCTTTGGTGGATGGTATGACGCGCCGCTCAACCTCTCCTACAACTACTACTATGTCGAACCCCGTTCAGCCGATGATCAGATCGTTATCATCATGGATGTGCTCTCCGATGAGGTGAACGTGGGCTATGAAGATTACTACTATGAGATCGTTTCACGGGTCAATGGTATGTCCATACGACGAATCGAGGATGTGGTCTCTGCTGTTGAAGAGAACCGTAAGCCCTACCATGTGATCGAGACCGGCCTCGGTGATAAGATTATCCTCGACAGGAAGAAGGCGCGATCGTCGAGAAACAGGATCCTGAAGACCTATGACATCAAGTATGACCGTTCCGGCAATCTGAGGTAATGATTTTCCACATTTGATATGTGAGGTCAATCTGTGATTGATCCTACCGGATAACCAGTTGTTCGATTTTCCGCCAGGTTTTTTGGATTTTTTTCAATTGGGTATTGACAGGACGCTAACTTTTGTGCAAAATAATGCAATCGGTTGCATTTATTTTATTACATTTTTCTTTATTTTTTAGGTATCTGATCTCAGAGCACCCAATAAAATACCTGAAAAACAGGTTTCTTACCCCTGCAAGTCACTTAAATGGGGGGGTATACACAGTACTGTCCTTGGGACGGTGCCAGGTTAATGAAACCGATTGCACGGAGGTTTGCAACACTGATGGGCCGGCAGCCGACACTGGAGGATGTGGCGCACAGGGCCGGGGTATCGAAATCCACGGTTTCAAGGGTCCTTAATAACTCACCGAAGATCAGTGAACGAACTAAAAAAATTGTCCTCGAGGCTGTGAGGGAGCTGAACTACGAGCCAAACATCATCGCCAGGAGTCTTTCCAAGAACAAGACATACACCATCGGCGTGATCCTGGAGGACATCCTCAATCCCTTCTTCTCAGCTGTGGCCAAGGGGATAGAGACCGCGCTCCGTTTCAAAGATTATTCGATGATTCTCACGAGCTCGGATTTTGACTACGGTGCCGAGGTGAGACTCACGCGGATACTCATTCGCTACAAGGTTGATGGTATTCTTCTCACGCCGGTCAGGCCAGACGGAGAATCCGTATCGATCCTGAAGGAGAGGGGAGTTCCCTTTTTCATCATGAACAGCAGGTCCGAAGACAGTGACGTAAGCTGGATCGACAGTGACAACCTGGAGGGCGGCTATCTGGCGGCCAGGTACCTGCTTGACCTGGGACACCGGAGGTTCCTATACGTTCGACAGATGAGCATTCAGGGCTCTCGGCTCAGATATGAGGGCTTCAGAAAGGCCCTCGAGGAAGCGGGACTCGATCCGTCCAACCAGGTGATACTCGGAGAAGCACGCTCGCGCATCGAGGGATACGAGCTGATGTGCGAGTTCCTGAACGAGAAGGGGAGGGGGGAGCTTCCTTCGGCAGTCATGACCGTCAACGATGCCGTTGCCATTGGTGTCATGGAGGCCCTCCTCGAGAGGAGTGTGAGAATCCCGGAGGATGTGAGCATCATCGGATACGATGATATCAATATAGCGGGTCTCGTCCGCGTTCCCCTCACAACCGTCCATCAACCCAAGTTCAGGATGGGTGAGATTGCTGCGTCACAGCTCATTGACAAGATCGAACGAGGCGAGCAGGGTGTAGCGAGGCAGTTTCTCACGCAGCCGAAGATCATTGTCAGAGAGTCGTGCTGCCGCATAACAGGCACGGCTCGCGCAGGTTCGACTCTTGAAGATACACGGAAGCTGGAGTGGTGATGACGGAAAAGGATGTCGGATCTTTGAAGAGCAGGGAGCGGGTTATGAGGGCCATACAGTTCGGGTATCCGGACAGGGTTCCCATCTCCCATGCAATCCTCCCGGCAGCGCAAATCAAATACGGGAGGGCTCTCGAGGATATACTCGAAACCGTTCACGAGGATTTTGGATGGTCTTTTCTTCCCGATATGCGTCCCGAAGATTTTCCTCCGCTGTACAGGGGAGGAGAGAACCTCGATGACTTCGGCACCCTCTGGAAGGTGGAGGAGGAGGGAGTGTGCGGTATTCCAGTATCGTGGCCCCTCGATGACTGGTCAAAGTATGACGCATTCCGGTGGCCCGATTTCGCTGCAGGTCCACCGAACGCCCGGCTTTACAGCGGCCACATGGAGGGCAGAAGCGACGAGTACTACGCCCGGGGAGCGTGGATCACCTTTTTCGAAGAGATGCAGCAGCTCAGAGGTATGGAGAACCTGCTCATGGATCTGGCCTATCGGTCAAAAGAGATCTATTGCCTCCGGGACGATCTGCTCGCCTTCAACCTCAGCTGGATTGACAGATGGCTGGATCACGAATACGAAGGCCTTCACTTTGCCGACGACTGGGGCTCGCAGAACAGCCTACTTATCTCACCGGAGCTCTGGCGGGAGTTCTTCAAACCCGCCTACCGGGCCATGTTCGAGAAAGTCATCGATGCGGGTGTGGACGTGCATTTCCATTCAGACGGTGACATCATCGACATCATTCCCGACCTCATCGATATAGGGGTAAAAGTGCTCAACTGCCAGGCAGCGGTAATCGGTCTCGATGTACTGAAGAAGAACTTCGCAGGGCGGATCTGTTTCCGTACCGACCTCGACCGCCAGCGTATCATGCCCTTCGGAACTCCAGCCGAGGTGCGGGAGCATATAATAGATGTGTTCACGCACCTGGGAACCGGGGCGGGAGGTATCATCGCCTGCGGCGAGATCGGACCGGACACACCGCTGGTAAACATTCGAATCATGTACGAAACATTTATGCAATACCGGTATTGAAATAGGTGCGCCTGTACTGTTACAATAAGGGGATCATGAACAGGCGCATTTGATTGAAGTGAGGGAGGAATGTTGATGACATCAAAGGAGAGAATGCTCAAAGTATTGCGTCACGAGGAGCCTGACAGGGTGCCCTTTGATTTGAACGGCACACTGGTCAGCGGAATTCATCACATAGCCTATAACAGACTCAGGGAGTACCTGGGTATGGAACCCAGGGAGACGGAACTGTTCGACAGGGTTCAGGGGCTTGCCCGGGTGCATGAGGATGTACTGGAGCGTCTACAGGTCGACACCAGGGGAGTGCTTACCGGGAATCCCTTCGGGTGGAAGCTGAAGCTCGAGGAGACGCCTGAGTATGAGCAATTTACCGATGTATGGGGGATCACATGGCGGCGCCCCAAACCCCACGGGCTTTACTACGATATGGTTGCCCATCCGCTCAAGGGCGCAACCCTAAAGGACGCCAAGCACTACTCCTGGCCTGATCCAAAGGACGAGCACCGCCTGAAAGGGATAGGGGACGAGGCGGCCAAGCTCGCGAAGAGCAACAGCCTGGTAATCCTCGGTACCGTGGGTATGACCGTGGGGCTGCTCCAGACCTTCCAGTGGCTGCTTGGCTACGAGGATTCCTTCTACTCTCTTGCTGCAGAACCCGAGCTCACACATTACATCGTGCAGAGGCTCGCCGAGCTGGATATCGAGTTCTGGGAGTGGGCCATCCCCTATATTGGCGATGACATCAAAGTCGTGCTCTACGCCGATGACTTCGGCATGCAGACTGGCCCGGTGTTTTCCTACGAGATGTTCGAGCGCTATTTCAAACCTTGGTATGCGAAGATCTTCCAGGTCATCAAGAAGCAGAAATCCGACCTGTTCATCTTCTTTCACACCTGCGGTTCCTCACGCTATATTATTCCCGACCTCATCGAGAGCGGGGTGGATATACTCAATCCGGTACAGTACAACTCAAGGGACATGGATCCTCGGAAGCTGAAGAAGGACTTCGGAAAGGACCTCACCTTCTGGGGTGGAGGAATCGACACCCAGAAGATCCTGCCTAAGGGCACGGTGCAGCAGGTCAAAGAAGAGGTACGCAGGCGCATCGATGATTTTGCTCCGGGAGGCGGCTTCGTG
>Ga0209635_10003803_pt1 | contig 11822 bp, 7 predicted proteins | sample DeeMarSWOR230_32_FD_187463 | JGI IMG/M metagenome (GOLD analysis project Ga0209635, IMG submission 187463) | Marine sediment microbial communities from White Oak River estuary, North Carolina - WOR-2-30_32 (SPAdes) (version 2) | ecosystem: Environmental > Aquatic > Marine > Intertidal zone >...
AGCCCATCCAAAATGGTTACAATATCTTTATCGACATTTTTTACTACTGATGCAACATCAAATGCAGCTTTGGACCAGCCAGAAAATGGAATATTAATTCCAACAATTTCGGGTGAACATTTTTCTATTCTTTTACCTATCTCCCTGTTTGTTAACCCTATCCTATAATTAGTGCCATAAACCTGCTCAAAATTTCTCCAACCCTCTGTAGGAGAGTCTATGATGCTTACCTCATGTTCCTTTTCTAGAATTGCAGCCACATACGCTATTGATAATGGCTGATAGACAGTTGGTTTTCCCCATGCTTTAGGATGGATACGCGGCGGATTAATCAAACAAACACGCATATTTGTTGTCCACTCCCTTTGGGAGTCAGAGTTAATCTTCTATTTCCGGCTTCAAATAGATTTTAACGGTAATAGTACCACAGATGGGAAACTAAAAAACGTTTAGAAACCCCTCAAATAAGAAAACCAATGTTATGCGGGTACTTTTTTTTGTAAGTTCAGTTTTATTTCGAAAAAGAAGAACAGAAAGATAGAGAAAAAAAGAATTAGCAACCAAAACTGGTCTAATTTCATTTATGTTAGATCTTTGCTAAATCTGAGCCCAATTGAAAAGTATTGTACAAAAGCTTAAATTTAGGTTCTTAGAGACCTAACAGCCATCAAGAGGTTACGAAAAATGGTAAAACAAACTTCTGTAAAAGCTCCAATGACAAAAGATCTGCTGATGAAATATACATTTATTGTTCTCTTCATTCTCGCAGCTATCTCTTTCATTTCATTTGGTCTTGATTCAATTTTAATATCTGTTGTTGCAGTTCTAGTTGCTGTGGTTTGTGATTATTTGCTTTCAATGGTAATGGGAGATAAAGGACCCTTGAACATATGGTCTGCAGCTGTCTTTGGCTTGATTGTTGCCATGTCCTACTCTTACGGAGAGGCACCAGCAATGGCCACTGAAGTATTCCCAATACTAGGTGGTCCAGGTTTAGATAAATTCCTGTATCCTGCTTTGACCTCAGCTGTCGGATTGATAGTGTTCAAGAAAATTCAAGGATTGGCTGGAAGAAAATATGTGAATCCTGCTGCAATCGCAAAACTTCTGATTATTGGCTTAGTTCTGGCGCCAAGTTTCGCCTTCATTCCTTCGGATCATATGGGTGTAGACCTGCTAAACCGTCCAGTTGCAAATCCTTGGGGTGAAGGGACACTCGAACCAATGAGTACTGGAATTTTCGGGACAACTATGATTCAATGCTATGGTGATCCGAACTTGGATCCTATGAATCCCTATGTCTACGGTTCATATGACGATCCTCTGCCAGACGTCATTTACACTATGATGGTGCAAAAATATCATGGTTGGATAGGAGGAGTTTCAAGCATTGCTGTGATCGCAGTAGGAATAGCCCTTTTTGCACTTCTTCGCGGATATATAAAATGGAGAATAACTGTAGCTTACTTTGTAACCACCATATTGTTTTCATTCGTTGGAGGCTTCATTTACGGTGGAGACTCAATTATTAGACTAATGTTCCACTTATTCACAGGCAGCTCGATTTTCTTAGCATTCTTCATGGCAACAGACCCTGCAACCACTCCCCTAACCCGATTAGGCCAAATCATATTCGGTGTGGGCCTAGCCCTGTTGACAATGATAATTCAGATGTACACCGGATTCTTAGGAGGATCAGTCCTCGCTTTGGTAATAATGAATCTAACATGTCCTATACTAGACAAGGTCGGAATTCCGAAAGTTCGCACTTACAGAGTGTCTTGTGGACTCCTTCCGAAAGCCAAAACATTTGCGGAGGTAAGGGTTACAGAGTGTATTCGATGCGGAAAATGTCTATACGTGTGCGCTGGAAGAATCCCAACAGTATCGATAAAGGAAGCCGTGGATAAAGGAGATTGGAAGCGAGTGGAGGAACTGGGAGCGGGATACTGCCAACAATGCGGTACTTGCAGCTTCGTTTGTCCTGCGAGGATCAATCTTAAAGCCATAATGCTTTCCGCCAGAGAGAAAGTCGGTGCGAAACCCTTAGACAAACCCGCTAATGATTAAACACACAGTCTAGCGCGCTTTTGCGCGCATTTTCATTTTTTTTAACTAAGAAAACAGCCAAGTCTAGTATAAAAGTAGATATTTTTTAGATTAATCTTAGTGCCACTTGCAAAGTGTATCAATTTTAGCATCGACAGGTAAAAAGGGTGAAAAGCTTATAAAGTAAAAACTAAGTAAATACAAAGAAGAGGTGTAAGAAGTTTGTCAACAACAGACAAAATTTATGCTTTACTCTTCAGTGAACTTTCGCTCGGTCTTATACTACCCATCATTTTCGGTATAGTGATCATCTTCTTCCCAACAATACTATATGATATTCTGGAACCGATCAACATATATTTCCCCGATTGGCTATGGGGTGGACCAGAAATTCCATTAGAGCACATTCTAACTCAAGGCGTCGCTCAAGGATTGCTCTGCTGTGCCATTCCAGTATTTCTTGGACTTGCTTGGAATAGATGGGCTGGAGGAGCTTCTGGTTTTCTGCTTAGTATATTGTGGGTTGTAGCTGCACTTGGACAATTTGGCGAATGGTTTGTGGCAACTGCAGACTGGTTAGGGATGATAGTTGCAGGAATGCTTGCCGGATACATCGCAGGAGCATTAATGACACGCTCACGAATGCGAGGTAAAGATAGCTTGAAACATGCAATAATAGCAGCAGTAGTGGCTGGCGTAGTAGCAACAATATTTACTACAGCAACATACGTTTGGTATTCCCCAATGTTCACAAGTAGCACTCTCCCTCCACATGGAACGGGTTCTCCTGAATGGGGCGGCTTAGAGTTATGGGATTCAATAAGCTATAATTACTTCATTCAAGGCGCAATCTACATGGTCTGGGCTTTAATCGGAGCTTTTATGTCTAGAGTCGCTCGCTGGTTCATGTAGAAGAAGCTAAAAGCAATAAAACCTCCATATTCTTCTTTTTTTTGTCCTTTTCTAAAGGAAATTCAAATAATATCTTAGGAAACGGTTTTTCTGTTTTCATGCATTTTTATTAACTCAAGCTGCAAATCGAATCTGAGCGATCATATTTTCAGCTAAAACCTTTTTTGTGAATATCCAATTTTGGCACGCCTATATGATTATCCAAAAGATATTAAGCGTGCGACTTTCTGTATGTTTGAAAGTAATATCTCTCAGGGAAGAAAATTATGTCTCTACATGTAACTCTTGTGAACCCTCCCTCACCAAGCGGAAGTACCGGACATTACTCCATCGCTCTCTTAGGTTTAGGTTATTTGGCTGCTGTTCTTGAGAAGAATGGGTATGAAGTTGATGTGATCGATTGTCAAGCTCTAAACACATCATTTGAAGAGGTAAAAAATGAACTTCAAAAACGTCAACCTGATGTGGTGGGATTAACCTCCACCACCTTAACATACAAGTCTGCACTTCGTATAATAAGGACTGCTAGAGAAGTCTGTCCAGGCTGTTTGACTATTATCGGAGGTTCTCACGTTACCTTTTGGGATGATAAAGCTTTGGAGGAGTGCCCACAACTGGATGTTGTTGTGAGGAAAGAGGGTGAAATCACGCTTCTGGAGTTGGTGCAAAGGGTGGACGCAGGTAAAAGTTACAGTGACATACTAGGCATAACTTATAGAAAATATGGAAAGATCGTAAAGAATGCGGATCGACAATATATAGAAGACCTTGACAGCTTACCCTTCCCAGCTCGTCATCTCTGGCCTCTAGATCAGATTCGAAAAATTGAAGATATATTCTACTTGACAACAAGCCGAGGCTGTACATTTTGGTGCGAGTTCTGCGCTGCGGTCAGAATGTTCGGTCGAAGATTTCGGATGAGAAGCGTAAAAAATGTGGTGGACGAGCTTGAATACCTTCATAATATTTACGGTGCGACCAATTTTACATTTTGCGATGATGCGTTCACTGTCGATCAGGTCAGAACTGAAAAATTATGTGAGGAAATAAAGAAGCGAAAACTGACGATAAAATGGAACTGCGGAACCCGTATTGACATGCTTACAAAAGAGTTACTCATAAAAATGAAGGAGGCAGGCTGCATCTCCGTATGGTCCGGAGTTGAATCAGGTGCACAACAAATCTTGGATGCTATGGAGAAAGGAATCCATGTTGAACAAACTATGAGAGTCTTTGGTTGGTTAAAGGAGCTTGGGTTGAGGACAGCCCCCAATGTGATCCTTGGCTTCCCTGGTGAGACCAAGCAAACGGCTTGGAAAACCATAAAGTTCGTGGAGAAAATAAGCCCTGATTATGTGGGGTTCTATAATATAGCTACGCCCTTTCCTGGAACGCCCATGTACGATGAGGTCATAGAGAAGGGTTGGTTAAGGGTAACTGACTTTGACAAGTATGATACGGCGACTCCCATCTTTGAAACGCCGATGTTAAGCATGAAAGACCTGAAGCAAATCCGAGAGCAAGCTTTCCATCATTTCTATCTTCGACCCACCTACATTCTTCGGATGTTCGCCAAGGGACCGATGCACGGTCTTTCAGCATTACAAACAGCTTTGGAGCATCTCTTTAAATCCATCAAACTTAAACTTAAGAATTTATGATTTGGAGTTATAGTTTTTTTCTTGGGAATGGTTGATAAGTAATAATGTGCCTTTACGCTCTCTATTCGCATATTAATTAAAAGCTTCATATGTTTTATTCCTATGGATTATAGAGAATCAAAAAAATTTGAGGGATATAAGCCAATTTGTTTTCGGATAAAAATCTTAAAGAAAAGATTCATGAAGCAAATGTTGCTGTTCATCGGTTTGAGGCAAAATATTACGAGTTGATTCATCCAGAAGTATATAACAGGCACGAGCAGAAGAGAATAAAATCTACATTGAAAATGGTAGATAACCTCGTACTGGATAATCATGTGAATACAAAAAGGGCTCTAGATGTTGGAGCCGGTACAGGAAATCTGACTATTAAGCTTCTGCAGATGGGTTACGAAGTTACTGCCACAGATATTTCTACGGAAATGTGCGAAATTTTGGAAAAAAAGTGTAGAAAATATTTAGAAGCCAAAAAACTGGTTGTTATTAACTCGCCTATAGAAGATGTAAACTTTGGTAAAGATGAATTTGATTTAATAACTTGTTATTCAGTGCTCCATCATTTGCCAGATTATGTGGATACTATCAAGAGACTTTGTGATCTTTTGAAAAAGGGAGGTGTGATTTATCTTGATCATGAAATATCTCCATTCTATTGGAAGAGTGAAGAAAACAAAGTAGCGCAATTGGTGAAACTTGTTTATTTTCATTCTAACCCATTGCTTAACACTATTTATTTCAGGCTTGTGGGAGCAAATATTCCTTCCATTGATTATGGTTTATCTGATTATTGGCATAGAAAAGAACATCATTTAGACCATAGGGAAATAAGACGCGTATTTAAGAGTGCGGACTTTGATTTTTTTAAGCGAAAGGATTATTACCTTAAATTTTGGTCATGGGTTTCAAATCCGATTTATTACATTCACAAATTTATTTGCAAACCTGAAATGAGCTTTTGGGTGGCTAAAAAGTAATGCAGACTTTTTTTGTGTGAATATATTGTTCTATGGAATACAAACAAAAATTTTGCTTGTTCATGTCATAAATTATTTAAATAACTAGTTACAAACGTAGCAAGCGTCATTCAAAAAAATTGGGGAATAAAAAAATGAATACTGGAAAGAATATATCAAAAATCTCTACTATCGCTTTGATTCTAGTTTTAGCCATATCTGCTATGCTTGTTGCTCTGCCAGTTACCATTGCACAGGAAACCACAGAAATTACGTCTTACGCCTATGTCCTTGCCATACCCGATCCTGTGGGTGTACACCAAACTACATATATTACATTATGGGTTGACGCTCCTCTACCACAAGCAGACGTGGATAACGACATAAGACGTCATGACTACAAACTCACCATCACAAAACCTGATGGAAGCACTGAAACGCGGGAATGGCCTGTCATTCACGACACAACAGGTTTAGCTTTCATGGCTTACACCCCAGAGGAAGTCGGCAAATACACTCTTCAGTTCGATTATCCTGGACAAGTATACACTTGGGACGAAACAGCAGCTATGAGCGAATGGACAGGCACTGTTTTTACATCCGCTAGTAGAACGAAGACCCTTACCGTGCAGGAGGAACCACTACCTGACCCTATAAGTAGCTATCCGCTTCCAAACGAATACTGGACTCGACCAATAGAAGGACAGAACAATGTTTGGCACACAATTACATCCCACTGGCTGGGAGGAAACTATTTAGGCTCTCACCAAGTGTTCCGAGGCTTTGAACTCTGGCAAAAAGACGGTATTGGACCTAAAAGCCCACACATAATGTGGACAAAACCAATAGAATTTGGAGGAGTGGTCGGAGGAACAGCAACACAAGTTGATGGCGCAACATATTACTCAGGAGGTTCATACGAAGGCAGATTCAACAACGCAATAATCATGCATGGAATCCTGTACTATCCAGTACCCCTAGGTCATTCAGGAAGTGGTGGAGGATACGCTGCAGTAGATTTGCGTACTGGTGAAGAGGTATGGTATCGTAATGATCTCGGTGGTCTAAGTGAGACAGGTTATTGGTCTCCTATTAGCAAGGGGCAACTCTATGATTATGAAGACATAAATCAGCATGGAGTAGTTGGAGGCGTTTTGTGGCAAGAAATTGGTAACACATGGAATGCATATGATGCATTCACCGGACAATGGATGTACAACTTAACCAATGTCCCTTCAGGTTTTGAGGTGTATACCGATAGTGGCGAGATGGTCCGATATGTGATGGACGCTAATGCAGGATGGTTAGCTCTGTGGAATTATAGTGCAGCAGACGACACGCGAAGAGGACCACCTGGTTCTGGTTCTAATTACCATCAGTGGAGACCAAGCGGAAAATCAATTGACACCAGCACCGCATATTCATGGAACGTGAGTATCCCTGATCTACCTGGAAATTCGCGTCCAGCTATTGTTGCAGTTCTGCCTGGCGATGTAATACTCGGCACAAGCAGTGCAATACAACCGAGCGTCTTTAGATTCCCTCGAGGCACTCCAGATCCATACACGGTATGGGCATTAAGTGACAGACCAGAAACCCGAGGAGAATTGCTGTGGATCAAAGATTACCCCGCACCAGCAGGTACACTCAGTCTGCAACTTGGACCAGTTGATCCTGTTAACCGGGTGTGGACGATGAACGAAGTGGAAACAATGCAGTGGCGAGGCTTTAACCTTGACGATGGAAGCCCAATATGGGGTCCAACAACTACCGAATTCCGTGATATACAATTTTTTGGCGGTGGAGAAGGTGCAGGTCAGAGAGGTCTAACAGCTTACGGGAATCTCTATGTACAGGGATTCGGTGGAGAACTTTTCTGCTATTCCACAACTGACGGAAGGCTGGTTTGGAAATATAACAACACTGATAGTGGTCTTCAAACACCATGGGGCCTCATGCCAATCTTTATAGCAGCTGTCACTGATGGAAAAATCTATGCGTTCAACAATGAGCACTCTCCCAACTCGCCCCTATACAAAGGATACAGCATATACTGCATTGACGCCTACACTGGACAAGAGATCTATAAAATGTTAGGTTGGGCTGGCCAAACTGGAGGCAGAGGGCTATCGACAAGTATACTAGCAGCTGGCTTCCTAGTGTACTACAGTTATTACGACAACCAAGTCTACTGTGTCGGAAAGGGACCAAGCAAAACAACAGTTACAGTTCAAGATGATGTCATAGCAAAAGGAGAAAACATACTGATCAAGGGCATGGTGACTGACGAATCTTCCGGAACAAAGCAGGAAGAACAGGCAGCACGATTTCCGAACGGTGTTCCAGCAGTGTCTGACGAGAGCATGAGCGAATGGATGGAGTACGTTTACATGCAGAAGCCTTGTCCAATGGAAGTAACCGGAGTTCAAGTTAAGCTAACCGCTGTTGATCCCAACGGCAACATGGTGGATATCGGAACAGTCACTAGCGACGGTTATGGCATGTTCAAGAAGATGTGGACTCCCGACAGTGAAGGCGAATACAGTATAATAGCAACCTTTGAAGGCTCAGATTCTTACTGGACTTCATATGCAGAAACAGCCATCGGAGTAGGCCCAGCACCATCACCAGAACAGCCCATAGAACCTGAAGAACCTGAACCAGAAGCACCCCTGATAACCACTGAAATAGCCATCATATTAGCTGTTGTTGCTGTGGCAGTCATTGGCGTAGTAGGCTACTGGATACTCAAGAAACGAAAATAAAACCAATTTCCCTCCCTCTTTTTTTTAAAATAAATCGATAAAGCTAATGAAAGTTTGAGTTATCTTATGTAACAGATCAAAGAGGACTTCTGAGCTGTAGAAGTTGTAGCAATCCAATTATTTGATTTTTCCTAATGTCTTTTCTAGGTAAGTTTATTTTTTCCGCTTTTACTACTAATCTATTAATGGTACATAAAAAGGGCAGTCTGGAAAGATTTCGATGAATCTGCTAACAAACCAGAAACTCTGGAACTCCATTCTCAACATGCCACCCGTAAAGTGGATGCTGAAAATCACTCTAAAAAAATGCCCAAAATGTAACCACGCACCCCTTGAAACTGCGCTAGACAACTACGCTGGAAAAAACCACGTAAACTGCTCCTCCTGTAACCTTTATGTCAGAGTGATAGGTTTCTGGATCAAATTCATACAAACAGCGTTAGCTGTTAAAAAAAGCCGAGTATCCAAACTTTTTGCAGATTCATATGTAAGAAGAGCTATAAACAGCATAGTATACGGCTTTGCTGAGTTTGGTTTCAATCGTCCCATAAATGTTCATGCCCCCTTCCTTGTGGTATGGAACTTCACATACAAGTGTAACCTCAAATGTAAACACTGTTACTCGGAAGCTGGAAACAGCTCCAAGACAGAACTCTCCACTGACGAAGCCATGAAAGTCGTGGATCAAATAGCAGATTTCGGAGTCACCTCCCTAGCTTTTTCAGGAGGCGAACCCTTGATGAGAAAAGACTTCTTCGAAGTTGCCCGCCATGCGGTAGACGCAGGATTATATGTCTCCCTAGCCACAAACGGAACCTTACTTACCGAAGAGAACGCCAAAAAACTCAAAGAAATTGGACTCCATTACGTGGAAGTGAGCCTAGATGGAGCTAACGCTAAGACCCATGATTTCTTCAGAGGAAAAAGAGGTGCATTTGACCAGACAATGCAGGGATTAAAAAATTGCCTGAAAGAAGACATCTGCACCTGCATAGCGATAACTGGTACCAAAAACAATCTAACCGAAATTCCCACAGTGCTTGAAATGGCTGAAAATATGGGAATTGACAGATTCACGCTATTCAATTTTGTGCCGGTAGGTAGAGGCAAAGACATAATTGCAGCTGACCCTTCTCCCCAAGAGCGAGAGCAGCTGTTAAGTTATCTAAATAAAAAATTGTCGGAAAACCATAAAATCGCTATATTAAGTACAACTCCTCAACTCGCTCGAGTAGCATTGCAGGCTCACTCTCCAACACAAGATGATATAATAATGCCACTTGCACACATGGAAGCCACCAAGATAAGCAAAAGAGCCAAGGCTTTAGCCGACTTTATCGGCGGATGCGGAGCTGGACGATTATATTGCGCCATCTCCCCAGAAGGGAACGTTCAACCCTGTGTTTTCATGCCATTAGTAGTTGGAAATCTAAAATCAGAAAAACTAAAAGATATCTGGTTCAACTCTCCAGTTTTTAAGGATCTCAGAGACAGAGAAAAACTGAAAGGCCGCTGCAGCAGATGCGAATTCAAGTATGTTTGCGGAGGATGCAGGGCCAGAGCCTTCGCCTACCATGACGACTATCTTATGTCTGATCCCGGATGTATCAGACAGCTCTCAGAAGGCGACTGACAGATGAGAAAAGTGAAGATAGGAGTTTTCAAAACCGATAACGGCTTAAAATCCGCTCTAAAGGAGGCGCTAAAAGCTGCAGATTGGGACAAACATGTTAAAGGCAAGGTTTTCATAAAACCGAATCTGTGCTCCAAATATTATATTCCAGGAGCAGTCACCAATCCCCAAGTTCTCTTTCATCTAGTAAGCCTTCTTCGTGACCGGACTGAAGAAGTTGTTGTCGGCGAATCTGATGGCTACAACTATTGCTGCAATGACGCTTTTGCAATGACGGGCGTAAAGAAAATAGTTGAAGAGGCTGGAGGAAAAACCGTTAACCTCTCCGAAGACAAAACCGTGAAGGTCAAAAATTCCAAAACTTTTTGTTTAACCAACTATCCATTGCCCAAGACTATAGTTGAAGCCGATTCTGTTGTTGACGTTCCAGTGATGAAAACCCACGAATTCACAGACTATAGTGGCGCTATAAAGAATCTATTCGGATGCATACCCGATGATAGGCGCATCTTTTTTCATCCCAAGTTCAGCATGGTTTTACATGACTTACTGGTTCTACTGAAACCAAACTTTGTTGTCACTGATGCTACATTCTCTATGGAAGGAAACGGACCAAACAGGGGAATCGTTGTACCAATGAATCTTATTTTTGCTGGTAGTGACCTTCTTGCCATGGACAAGCTATGTTGCCGAATCATGGGCATAAACTGGACTGATATCAGTTACCTCAAATTTATTGACCAGCACTATCAACGAGAAGAAACGGAGACTCAGATTATAGGCGAAAACATTGAGGATCTGAAGCGCACATTCCTGCTTCCCTACTTGGATGTTGCTGTTAGGGCTCAACGTTGGGTCTACAAAAGTTATTTTTTCACTCGCCTATGCTTCGGTACACCTTTCTTGAACATGCTGCAGGGATGCCTGAACGTCTACAGGAAAGTCGATGAGGAAATCAAAGGCAAAGAATGGGTTGACAAACACTGGGACAATTCGTTGCCCCGTTAAGTCTTCTCCAAAAGTCTGTGATACAAATCGATTACTTGACCCGTAATCAGGCGCCAAGCAAACTTCTCTTCTATCAACTTTCTTCCCCGCCTACCCATTTCTTCAGCAAGCTTCGGATCCTGCAGCAGAGTAAGTATTCTCTGTGTCAGCTGTGCTGAGTCTCCAGGGTCTATCAAAAACCCATTTTCGTTATTCGCTAAGAACTCAGGTATCCCACCCACTTTGGTGGAAACAACTGGAAGAGCGGTGGCTTGGGCTTCCAGTATGGCGAAGGGAAAGTTTTCGTAGATTGCTGGGAGCACAAATATGTCGGAGGCTGAGTAGAGCTCTGGAAGTTTCTCGTCTGGAACGTACCCCAGAAAGGTCACGTAATCTTCTATCTCCAGTTCTTTTGCCAAGTCTCGGAGGCTCTGTTCCTTTTTCTTGAATCCTGTTCCTGATATAGCAAATTCTACTTCAGCGAACTCTTGAATGACCGGTGGGATGGAACGCAATAGGATTTCTAAGCCTTTTCTGTGATATAGCCTCCCCACAAAAAGAATTATCTTCTTTTTCTCATCTAACTCGAATTCTCGCCGTAGCTCGGCCCTGTCTGGTCTTCGCTTAAATTTGTTTATGTCTACGCCGTTGTAGATTACTTGGATCTTTTCCTTTTTGATTCCATAAAGTCCATTTAATTCACCAACGGTGTAGCTGCTTACTGCAATCAGGGCATCCGATCGTTTCATCAATCGGGTCTCATAGCGCCTAAGCAAACGATTGAACCGGAGCATCATCTTCTCGTTGGGATTCAACTCTTTGGGGTTAGATTGTCTCGTTACTATGGCTTCTCCTTTCCAAG
>Ga0209635_10003804_pt1 | contig 11814 bp, 11 predicted proteins | sample DeeMarSWOR230_32_FD_187463 | JGI IMG/M metagenome (GOLD analysis project Ga0209635, IMG submission 187463) | Marine sediment microbial communities from White Oak River estuary, North Carolina - WOR-2-30_32 (SPAdes) (version 2) | ecosystem: Environmental > Aquatic > Marine > Intertidal zone >...
CCATTAAAAGAAAGAAGAAAAATCTTGGAAAAAAATGTCAAAAGAATTCCAAAAAAATTTGAGTTGGCTAAACAGTTGGTTACAGATGATGTTAAAAAAGCTGATAAATTCTATAAACAGGCTTTAGCTGCTAAACAAGAAGGACTTTTCCTAAAAGTTCTAGATTCTAAATACGTTTTTGGTAGGCATGTTGGTGGTTGGTACAAGATTAAACCAATAATGGAAACTTTGGATCTAGTTATAGTTGGGGCGACTTGGGGAGTTGGTTCAAGAACAAAATGGCTCAGCTCTTATCTTTTGGCATGCAGAGATCCTGACACAGGAAAATTCTTACCTTGTGGAATGATGGGCACTGGTCTAACTGAAGAACAATTCCAGATGATGACCGACAAGCTTAAAGAACTAATAATTTGGGAAAAGGGAAGAGAAACAAGAGTAAAACCTAAACTTCTAGTAGAAGTTGCCTACCAAGAGATTCAAAGATCACCCAATTATGAGTCTGGTCTGGCCTTAAGATTTCCTCGACTTATAAGTATTCGTGAAGATAAAGGGCCAGAAGAGGCCGACACTATTGAAAGAGTTAGACAATTGTTCAAATCACAGGGCATGAAGGGATAGATATAAGAGCTTTATTGCTCAAAATTATAAATTTTAACTTAATTAGATATAAAAGCTTAAATAGTAAATCACTACTTAGTTAAAACATGGGAGAATTACTATGATAGCTTCGGCAAAGGTTATGGATGCGTTAAAAGGCATTGGTTTGAACCTGTATGAGAGACGTTTATGGGTTGCTCTACTAGCTAGAGGTACATCAACAGCAGGTGAATTATCAGAAATTGCTAACGTACCTAGATCAAGGTCATATGATGTTTTACAAAGTTTGGCAGATAAGGGATTTGTTGTTGTCCAGACAGGCAAACCAATTAAATATGTGACTGTTTCTCCGGAAGAAGCATTAGAGAGAGCAAAGAAAAAACTTGAAGAAGACCTTATGGCAATGCAAGAAAGGATTGATGATCTAAAAGAATCTCCTATCGTGGATGAACTAAATGGAGTATTCAAACAAGGTATGAAGATCATTTCACCAGAAGATATGACAGGGGCATTAAAAGGCAAATACTCTGTTTCACAACAACTGGAAACAATGTTTAGAGATGCAAACCAAAAGATTAATATAGTTACCACACCAGATGGTTTAGCTCAATTGCTTACAAACCATTTAGACACTCTAAAGAAAGCGAAGGAAAGAGGAGTTAACATTAAAATCGCGGCAAGTGAAATAAAGAAATCTTCAGATGCGATTAAAACATTGGGAAGTATAGCAGAATTAAGAAGCGTCAATGCAAAAGAGATTCCAGTTTCAGGAAGATTTTTCGTTGTTGATGGAAAGCAACTAGCATTCGCTTTAACAGATTCAAAAGTTCATTCAACTCAAGATATGGTCCTTTGGTCAAAAAGTGAACATGCTGCAGGAAGTGTCTTAGAACCCTTGTTCAATTTGATTTGGTCTCGTTCTAAAACTTTAGGTTAATATCATTTAACCAACAAATATTGGTCTTTCTGAAAGTAACTTCGGCAATGGCAATTGTCTGAATGGTTTATCTTTTGTCTCATCTTTAATCTGTTTAATCAACTCTTCTAATTCCATCACTTCTACTTTTCCAATCTTCCTAATCCTTACTGAAACTTTTTTTGATTTGATTTCTTTTGGTCCAATTACAAGAATATAAGGAACCCATTCAAGTTCAGTGTCTCTGATCTTTTTCTGAACGGTCTCTTTTCTATCATCTATATCAACTCTAATTTTTTCAGACTCAATTTTTTCCAAAACTTTTTTACAGTCTTCAACATGTTTATCAGATACTGGTATTATTCTTACTTGTGTGGGTGAAATCCATAAAGGAAAAGTAGGAGGTTTTCCCTCCTTTTCCATCCAAGCCGCAGTCTCTAGAATAGCTGCCAATGCTCTTTCTATACTACCAAAGGAAGAGGCATGAATTATAATTGGTACTGGAATTCTTTTTCCCTCCTCATCTACATAGCAAATGTTAAACCTCTCTCCGTTTTTTACATCCCATTGAACGGTTGAAATTTGTAAGTTGTTACCATCTGGAAAAATAGCTTGGTATTCGTTTTTAAAAGCATAATAGTGAGTCATTTTTTTCATCAATTTGAAAAATGCTGGGACTTTTATTTTTTTGACAATTCTTTTGAATAAATTTTTATATTTTTCATAAAACTCTTCTACAATTTCAAAACCCATTACCCAATAATCTTTTGCGATAACTTCATTCATTAGTTTAGCAAATAGACAACTCAATTCTTCATACTGTTGTTCAGCTTGTTTTTCATCTTGGCAGAAGGCATGCTGATCAGTCATCAAGAAATTTCTCACACGCATCAGTCCAGATAATTCACCTTTCTGTTCCCTTCTGAAACAGACGGCTTCTTCGTAAATTTTTACAGGCATGTTCTTGTAAGTGAAAGTAACTTTTTGTATAAACGGGAACGCACCAGGATCACTGGCAAATCTAAGTACAAGATTATCACTTTCTATTAAATAATCTCTTTCATGAAACTCACCCTGTAATTTTTTTATTTCTTCTACATTCGTCCTGTAAAGCGAGGGGTTTTGCATCTTCATGGCACCCCAAGGCAATGCTATATTTTCCCATGCATAGTTTAGCATCAGGTCTTTTATCAAAACACCATTTGGATAGAATTTCATATGTCCAACATCACTTTCAGGACAATAGTCTACCAATTCTAATTTTCGCATATAGTTTATGTGTTTGGGCTGTTCTTTTTTTGGAGGATTCCCTTCGAGTTCATTTCTTATAAAAAATTTCAACAATTCATATATCTTATCTTTTTTCTTGAAAATCTTACAATTTTTCCAGTTTGATTTAGTTATCTCATATTCATTCTCATCTTTATCGATTATGATGAATCGATGGAATTTATCACCTGTTATTTCTTTTTCTTTCTTTGGTCTTTCAGCATGAATTTCTTTGAAAGCCTCTGCCAAAGGATGGCCCAAACACTTTAACTCAAAGGTTTTGTAAAAACCAAATGGTGAAACATGAACCTTGTATTTTTTCTTGAGTATACTTTCCATTTCATTCAAAATTTTTTGTGCAGTAGAAGGACTTGCCAAACTTGAACTTAGATGAGCGAACGGATATAACAAAATATTTTTAGCTTTTACTTCTTTGAACTTGCTCACTATCTCTTTTGCTGCATCTTTTGCTACACCTTCCGGGTTTTTTTCATCATCTTTTTCAAAACTACTAAAAGCGACTAAAACATCTTTAACTTCAACTTCTTTCTTTTCCACATCTCTTACTGATTTTAAAGCCTTTCTTTTAGGTTGGTATCTTATGTAACCCGTGTGTATCAAAAGCATCTTCATTTTATCACCTAGCAATCTCAGTTATCATAACTCTATTTAATTTTTGTATATACTTAGACTTTAATTCTATCAATTCATTTAGAAAATTAGGATTTTGACTAGAAAAAACAGGGTTAAAGTACTGTTTCTCGTCCACCCTTCAACCTTAACACCTTAAGTTAATTTGTCAGCAATATATAAATATTTTGTTGATATATTTTTAGCCCCGTGGTGTAGCGAGGTTAAACCCCTATAAGTCAAGCATACAAGCCTCTGGAGCTTGGGACGCCAGTTCGAATCTGGCCGGGGCTATAACAATTTTTTATCTATACTAACTTCTAGAGAAAGCGATCCGAAAGGAGGTAGAAAAACATAGCTTATACTTCCTATCCCGTTAGTTTCCAAATAATTTTTAATGTATTCTATTTTTTCAAATCCATAACTTGACAAATGGCAAAAACCACAAAAATCTCTTGTTCTACATTCTGTATATGGGATTTCTGAATTAAGCCAGATCCTCATGAGTTGAGTTGGTAAAATTTCTGCTACCGTGTTTTTCTCATTTCCTCCTCTTATTTTCCCACGATTTATGACATTCTTGATTCTAGCCATCACTTGGCATGATTCATTTTTTAAATGATCGAAATAAGCTATACCGTCAAATTCATATAATGTCCCTCTAAGTGTTCTTAATTCTCCAAACTGTTCGATCGGAATGATTCCATCCCTTTCTTTAGATTTTTTAAGATGTTCTTCCAGAATACCATTTTTCATTTCTTTTATAGAAAAACTGTAATCAGTTTCAACAAAAAATTTTTTCGGCTGTTCTAGTTCCCAACTATTAACTCTGTATTTCTTTAATAATATTCCTGGTTTAGCTCCTCTTCTAGGAGTATAAAAACGTTCGTATAAACTTGCAGCATAACCATGTCTAGGAAGCTCTTCATCATTTCTTTCAATTATTGATAATAGCATTCCATCGGTGGTATCGTTACCAGGAAAAAATTCAACAGAATTCAAATCTAAATCAAGAATTTTAACTCCAAGCTCTACTCTCTTAAGGTACAAGACCCACACTCAAATTAGTTAAGCTAGAAAATAAGTTTTTGTATTATGGAAACTATAGAAAAAAGTTTATGGGAAGAGAAGAGAGAACTAAGGAAAGTCTATGATACAATCGCTGATTCTTGGACACATCTAAGAGCTCAGCCTTTACAAGAAGTGAAAGAATTTTCCTATTCTATAGAAAAAAAAGGATTAGTCTTGGACATAGGTTGTAGCAATTGTAGAAACCTTGTACCTTTTCTTCAAAGAAAATTTCCTTGTGTCGGCTTGGATTTTTCAAAAAATATGGTGAGAGAAGCGAAAAAATTCCTTTTAAAAAGAAACCTATCAGCAAATCTTCTAATCGGCGATGCATCTAATTTGCCATTTAAGAATGATGCTTTTGACTACATACTCTACACCCGTGCCTTACACCATTTGCCGGCGAGAAGTCTGAGGATAAAGTCTTTAAAAGGAGTCAAAATGATAGCAAAAGAGAAAGGACAGATAATCATAACAGTATGGAGAAGGTACTATCCAAGGTTTTTGATCGATATTATTTCAAACATACCTGAAAAGAAGTTTGAGTTTGGCGACACCTATAAAAAATGGACCTATCATGGAAAGGTTTATAAAAGATTTTATCATTTATATAGTCTAGGCGAATTTGAGAACGAGTTAAAAGAAGCTGGGATTAAAGTTGATTTACTGTTTATATCAAACGGAAATATAATTGCAAGATGTGAAAAGTGATGGAAGAAACAAAAAAGATGGAAAGGTTATCAGACTTTCTTAAACTCATTTCATCCCTAAAACTAACTGCTCGCAAAGGTTGGATTACATATGATGTCCCTGGAACCAAAGAAACGATAGGTTCTCATTCGTTCGGCACTGTTTTTATCGCATGGATATTGTCAAAGAAAAAGTCTTTGGATACAGAAAAAGTAATAAAGTTGGCGATAGTTCACGATATCTTGGAAGCAATCACTGGTGACATAACTATTCATGACAAAGAATTTGAAAAAAAAGAGACGATAGAGAAAGAGGCATTAATCGAATTGAACAAAAAATTGCCAGATGAACTAAAAAACGAGATAAACGATTTGCTTCAGGAATTGAAAGAAGGAAAAACCGAAGAATCCAAGGTTTGTTTGCAAGCAGATAAACTTGACACCGCCTTCCAAACTTATTTATATGAAAAGAAAAAGTATGGAAAGGACATAGAAGAATCAACTTTAACAAGGTTTTTTGATTGGACAGATAGTTTTTTAAAAGACGAATTTGCTAAAGAATTTTTAAATTATATCAGAAGTTTAAGGGGTAAATAAAGATTGATATGAAGTGCTGCTCTTGTAATAGAAATTGGTCAGAAAATATGTAGAGCCTGTGAGTTGCTTTCTAGACCCAGTTAAAAATTATCTTTTGTTCAACTCATTAACCTTTCCCTGAAGGTATTTTATCCTGTTCTGTAAGAACTTGATTCTTTTTACTTTTGACTCTGCAAAAAGGGCATGTTTAGCTTCGAAAAGCTGTTCTTCGAAGAACCTGGATTGCACCACTCTGTCCTTATTATTCATATTTACTATTAATTGGTGGTACTATATAAGTTTTACTATTCTACAGTAGCTAAATCTTTATAAATAACCCCCAATTTACTATGATTTTTGCTATCTAAAGAATTAATAGACTGTATATGGACTTCCAAAATTCGATGCTCAGAGAAATCGTAGAAGAATTGCTTCAACAAAGACAGGTTACTAGAAAAACCGTGGAAAGAATAGCTAAGAAGGTATGTAGGAAGCATTCTTTGAAAGGAATACCGACAAACATTCAAATTCTTCAGGTATGTACATCAGAAGAAAGGGAAAAACTGAGGGAATTTCTTGTTATGAAACCAGTTAGAACGATATCAGGAGTAGCAATAATAACAGTCGTGGCAAAACCCGCTCCTTGCCCAGGCTCTTGTATATATTGCTATAGAGGCATGAACAGTCCCCAAAGCTATACTGGCTTAGAACCAGCCATTCAAAGAGCGATAAGAAACGATTATAATCCCTTTCTCCAAGTCCAAAACAGGCTTAAGCAATATCATCTAATGGGGCACTCAAGAGATAAGATAGAGATAATAATCCTTGGTGGAACCTTTCTTGCTCTAGAAGACGAATATCAAGAATGGTTTGTTAAAAGAATTTTTGATGCTTTGAATGGTAAGGAATCAGAAAGTTTGAAGAAAGCACAGAAGTTGAATGAAAGTTCTCTTAATAGATGCATAGGTTTATGTGTAGAAACTAGGCCAGACTACTGCAAAGAAAAACATGTGAACAAACTTTTGGAACTAGGGGCCACAAGAGTTGAAATTGGTGTCCAGACAATTTATCCCGATGTTCTTGAGATTGTGAATCGAGGTCATAGCATAGAAGACTCGATCGAAGCAATAAGAATCGCAAAAGACTCTGGTTTCAAAGTTGTAGTCCATATAATGCCTGGACTTCCAGACTCGAATTTTGAAAGAGATTTTGAAATGTTCAGAACTCTTTTTTCTGATCAAAGATTTATGCCAGATGATTTGAAGATATATCCGACAGTAGTCATCAAGTATTCAGAACTGTATGAAATCTGGAAAAGAGAAGAATACAAACCGTTGACAGATGAGCAAGCTTTAAACTTACTCGTTGAAATTAAAAAAATAGTCCCACCCTGGGTTAGAATAAGGAGGGCCATCAGGGATACTCCAGCCACAGAAATTATTGCAGGTCCCAAGAAAACCAATCTGAGAGAATTAGCCCAGTGGAAAATTAAGAACTTGGGAATAAGGTGTAGATGTACTCGCTGTCGAGAGTTAGGACATGTAAAAAAATTATTTGACATGGAGCCTAAAGTAGAAAACATAAAACTTGTCAGAAGAGAATATGATGCATCTGAAGGAAAAGAAATTTTTCTTTCTTTTGAGGACGTGAAACAAGACATTCTCATAGCTCTCTTGAGGCTGAGGATACCTTCTGATAAAGCGCACAGAACAGAAATAAACAAATTACCATCAGCGATAGTAAGGGAAATTCATACTTATGGTCCCATTGTACCGATTTACAAAGAACCGATTAGAGAATGGCAGCACAGGGGATATGGAAGAGAGTTGCTTCAAGAAGCAGAAATGCTAACAAAGGAGTTTGGTAAAAAGAAAATCCTTATCATAAGCGGAGTCGGAGCAAAAGAATACTTCCTTAAACAAGGATACAAATATGACGGTTCTTATGTTTCGAAACCTTTATAGAAAAATCAACAAGTTATTATTATGGCAGAAGCTCATCAAAAGGTTTTAAACGAGATTTTAAACTATATCAGACCAAAGCAAGAGGACAAGAAAAGGCTTAATGACCTTACAAAAAGGACACTGGAAATCGCGAGTGAGCATATGAAAAAATTCGGTGGAGATGCTATTTTGGCCGGTAGTATTACTAGGGATACATGGCTGCCAGATAAAATGGAATTCGACATTTTCATCATATTTCCCACTAGTTTTTCAAAGAAACAGCTCGAAAACTTTGGTCTGGAGATTGGGAAAGACATCATTCAAACCTTGAAAGGAGGTTATAAGATAGAATACGCAGAACATCCTTATGTTTCTGGGAACGTTGAAGGCATAAGAATCGATATCGTACCCTGTTTTAAAGTGAAGTCTACCGCTAAGCTTAAGTCTGCTGTGGACAGGACACCATTACATGTCAAGTACATAGAAAAGAATTTGAGACCACCATTTTCAAATGAAGTCAGACTTTTGAAAAAATTTTGCAAAGCAAACGGAATGTATGGTGCTGACGCAAAAACTGAAGGATTCTCAGGCTATGTTTGTGAGCTTTTGATAATTAATTATGGGAAGTTTATCGATGTTTTGAAAAGTGCAGTCTTCTGGATACCTAGAAAGGTAATCGATATAGAAAACTATTATTCAATTGAAGATCATCCAAAACTCAGAAAAAAGTTTAAAGGACAAGTTTTGATTCTGATAGATCCTACAGACAAGAAAAGAAATGCTGGAGCAGCTATATCGTCTCAAAACTTCTTTAAGTTTAAAAAACTGGCAAAAGGATTTTTAAAGAAAGCCTCTGGTGAATTCTTCTTTGAAAAGAAGTATGAACCAATAAACGAAAATGAGTTGGTTCAAAACCAGTTGAAAAGAAGAACCGAGTTGATATTGGTAAACTTCAATCCTCCTCAAGTGGTTCCAGACATTCTTTGGCCACAACTTAGGAAATTTGCAGAAAGATTGCAGAGTATATTAGAAGAGGTGAAGTATGAGTTTAAAGTTCTGAGAAAGGACGTTTATACAAATGAAAAAGATTTGGCAGTGGTCTTGCTGGAGATGGAAGTTTCCAAGCTACCTATGATTCAAAAGAGGATCGGTCCAGAGGTTTTTGACATGGATGATTCAGAAAGGTTTATTCAAAAATACAAAGGGCAAACCATAACAGGACCATTCGTTGAAAATAATTTTTGGTGTGTAGAAATTAACAGGACCTTTTTGAGCGCAAGAGAAAAATTAATCGACAGCTTGAACAAAAGTGTTGATATCCTGAAAGCAAAAGGAATTCCAAACCATATCGCTGAGCAAATTGTAAAATATTTTGACGTGTTTTCTGCGAATGAAAAGATCATGCGATTGATTGAAAAGGATAGGAAATTTGGAATATTTCTAAGAAAGTACTTTGAGAAAGAAAGTCTAGTCTAATTTTATTTTTTTAAGAGATTTCTTCAAAAAAATCATCCCAATCCTTCCTTCTTCAACTTCTTCTTTCAATTTATCTGCTATCTGATACCATCTTTCTGCTTCCCATAAAATTTTATTTTTGGTCTGTTCCTCAGTTTCATCTTTAGACACAGTATGTTTAGTTGATTCTATGAATCTTGACAATGTCTTTAATGAACAATTCAGATAAGGTATAGAATGTCTCCAATCAGAGCATGTTTCACCAAGGTTTTCATACATTTCATTCAATTTTCGTCCTCTATCTCTTTTATAGACATTCCAGTCCTTTTCAAGTTCTTGTACACTAGAATAGGCTTCACCTATCCGAGCTTCTATTTTCATTACTCTGTCTATTAGTTCTAGAGGCAACATAAGAATATGAGATGACTGAAGGTTTATAAAGATTATCTTTTTTATATTCTAAGATTAATTATGATAGAAATAACGTTTTTAGGTACAGTCTCAGGCATACCGAGCAAGCAAAGGAGTCATCCAGCCATAATTCTGGAGTATTTTGGAGAGGAAAAGGACACTTTGCTCTTTGATTGTGGAGAAGGAACACAGCTAAGGTTGATGAATTCTGGAATAAGCTTTATGAAGATAGATAAGATTTTTATCACCCATTGGCATGCTGATCATTTCGCTGGTCTAATTCCTTTGATTCAGACCATGAACCTTGAAAAAAGGGAAAAGGAACTAAAAATTTTTGCACCAGAGGCAGAAAAATTCGTTTCAAATATTTTAGACTTGGGTTATTTCGGGTGCAGGTTCCCTATTACTACGATAAACATCCCGTTTGAAGGAAATAAAATTGATTTAATAGACGAAACACAGGAATACCAGCTCTTTTCCATCCCTGTTTTGCACTCTGTACCTACAGTAGCATACTGTTTCAAGGAAAAGGATAGATGGAGCATTGATCCATCAAAACTTAAAAACCATGGCTTAAGAAGAGGCTATTGGCTAAAGAAATTAAAGAAGTTTGGCAAGGCAGAATACAAAGGCAAAGCAGTTAAAATAGAAGATGTGGCAGAAAAGAAACCTGGATTAAAAGTTGTATATTCTGGAGATACAAAACCCTGTGATAACATGGTAAAAATTTCTGAAAACGCTGATTTGTTAATACATGACGGCACCTTTTTAGAGGAAGAGGATACAAAGACACATGCAGACGTTGGGCAAGCAGCAGAAATAGCAAAAAAGGCTAAAGTGAAGAAGCTTATACTGACTCACATCAGCAGAAGGTATACAGATCCAAAGGAACTTGAAGAAAAAGCCAGGAAAACTTTCAAGAACACAGAAATAGCCTATGACAAGATGAAGGTCAGGCTAAAGAATTGAATCAAGAATGCCCCCACTGGGATTCGAACCCAGGTCAGTTCCTCCGCAGGGAACTATCCTATCCAAACTAGACGATGAGGGCAATTAACTATAAAAATCTTGTTTACTAACTTAAATAATCTAAGTGATGGAATGGCATTAAAATGTACTACTTGTGGAAAAAACGTTTTGGTAAAGTCAAATTTCGTTTCTTTCTTATGTCCTAATTGTGGTAAAGAACAAATAGTCAGGTGCAGCACATGCAAAAGTCTTTCTAACAAATATACATGCGTCTCATGCCAGTTTACAGGTCCTTAGTGATTTTTATGGCAGAAGTGTTAGTTGCTCTAAGGGTGATGCCTAAGTCTATAGAGACTGACTTAGATATTTTAGAAAAAAAGATAAGAGAGGCAATTTCACCTGACAGAGTCCAAAGAAATCCCATAGCTTTTGGCATAGTTGCGTTTAATCTCATAAAGATAGTGCCTGATGCTGGTGGAGAGATAGAAAAAATAGAGAAAGAGTTGAAGAAGATAGAAGAAGTTGGAGGAGTGGAGGTTACAGGAGTTACTCGTAGTTTGTAAAGCCTTAAGCTAATATTTTTATTATTAATACGTTTATTATTAAAAAGAGAGAATGAGAAAAGGCTGGAAACTAGCATTGTTTTGGATACTTGGAACCATTTGTATAATGGTTGGTTCTATGATTTCTGGCCATTTAGAAAAGACTTTAGGAGTGACTGACCTAGGATATTTTCTGGCTTTGCTCATATCATTTGTTCTTTTCTTACTCGGGGGTTTGCTTTGGATTTCTGTTGCCATAGCATTAAGGGAAGTCGGAAAACTAAAGATTTAAATCTTTTAATCTCAAGTTAGAGTTAAGATAAAATGGAAGAAGAAAAAGGAAAATTCAGCATAAAAGTCCCGAAAATTAACCTTTGGATGGTTCTTTCATTGGTTTTAGCAGTATCTTTACTGGTAGTTATTGTAACTGGATGGCCTCTAAACATGAGTAGTAGAGCAGTAGAGGCAGGTGCTTTGACAGCATCACAGGCAAAGACCAAGGCAATAGATTACATAAACAACAATCTGGTTCAGCCAGGGACAAGTGCTTCAGCAGTTTCTGTTGAGGATATAGGTTGGGTTTATAAAATTGTTACTTCTTATCAAGGGAGTGAAATAGATATCTTCATTACTAAAGATGGCTCTTACCTTTTCTTACAGGGCTTTGATACTACAGAGGAAATAGCCCAAGAAGAGTCAGAACCAGAGGAAGTACCTAAGAGTGATAGGCCAGAGGTTCATGGCTTTGT
>Ga0209635_10003807_pt1 | contig 11807 bp, 14 predicted proteins | sample DeeMarSWOR230_32_FD_187463 | JGI IMG/M metagenome (GOLD analysis project Ga0209635, IMG submission 187463) | Marine sediment microbial communities from White Oak River estuary, North Carolina - WOR-2-30_32 (SPAdes) (version 2) | ecosystem: Environmental > Aquatic > Marine > Intertidal zone >...
GTGCCCTCCTTATAACGTTGATTTCAATACCGTGAAGAAGGCTACGGAACGCACCCATCGCTGGGCTCACAGATGCATGAGTAGCCATCGACGAAACCAAGCCCTTTATGGGATCGTTCAGGGAGGGGTCTTTATGGAGCTTCGCCGCCATTCAGCGAATTCCCTCACCCCTCTAGGCTTTGAGGGCTATGCGATGGGGGGTTTGAGCCTTGGCGAACCCAAGGAGGTGACGAAGGCAGTAGTGGAGGAGACGGTGACCTTTCTCCCCACAGATAAGCCCCGCTATCTCATGGGGGTTGGCTCCCCTGAAGATCTACTGGAGAGTGTTTCGAGGGGGATCGATATCTTTGATAGCGCTTTGCCCACCCGCATCGCCCGTAACGGTAGTCTTTTTACCAGGCGGGGCAGAATCATTATCAGAAATGCCAGTTACGGTAATTGGGACGGCCCTATAGATGAAGGGTGCGACTGTTATACCTGCCAAAACTTCTCAGCCGCATATCTGCATCACCTGTTCCGGTGTGAGGAGCTCCTAGCCTATAGACTGGCCACAATACATAACCTGCGCTTCACTATGAGGCTTATGGAGGAGATAAGAAAGAATATCCTTGATGGCAGTTTTCCCTCTTTTAAGGAATCCTTCCTCACCAATTATAAGCCCACCGATGAGGAGGTGAGGCTTGCCCAAAGGCGAAAGGGTATAGAATCACGGAAGAGGCTCAATTAGAGGCGAACCCTTCTAATACTCTGGGGGCAGTTGTCTGGCTTGGCAGCCACAATCTTTAAGGTCTATCCCATCCCACAGAATCAACATATCTCAGACCACGCTTTCCACCGACTCCACATCCACCCCTTTAGCCTCAACCCAGGCGAGCCCCTGCTCAATGTCCTCATCGCTCCCCTCCATCTCCAACACCACCCACCCCCGCTCTTCAGTGATGTCAGCGCGGTGAATATTGGTCACTACTCTGAAATCCCGACCAAGGTGAAATATCACTGGTTCGGTGACCAGCTCCGAGGGGAAAGTGAACTTCAGTCGTCGCTTGGCCATCTCATCCTCCTGTCATAAGGCTATCATGCTACCTTGATAGTGTCAAGTATCTCACAGCGCCAGCCTGACTTCGCGAGCTATGCCCAAAACATCTGTCTCAGGAGAGAGGATCACAAGGAAGGGGTTAGGACCCTCATAAATAAGAGGGAGCCGCTGTACAGGGGGGTCTAGGCCCTTTTTTCGGCCACAGCTCCCTTAATTTGATCTACAATCTCTTGTGATGTGGTGCCAGGGCCAAAGATGCCTTTTACCCCAAGTTGTTCAAGAAAGGGAATATCCTCCTCCGGGATGATGCCACCAGCGACCACAATAACAGCCAGTCCCTTCTCCTTGAGCCGCTCCATGATGGCGGGGAGAAGATCCAGGTGCGCTCCTGAGAGAATACTCAACCCTACAACCGCCGCATCCTCTTGCAGGGTGGCTTCAGCGATCATCTCCGGCGTCTGGCGAAGTCCGGTATAGATAACCTCCATGCCAGCATCGCGAAGGATACGTGCCACCAATTTGGCGCCCCGGTCGTGTCCATCTAAGCCAGGTTTGGCAATCAATACCCTGATCTTTTCTTCCATTTTTTCGCCCTTTCCGTGCGTTAATTAGGATAAGCCAGGAACTTGATAAGATAATCCCACTATCATGAAATCAGCCATCTAGAAGATCAAAAATTCTTTAGACCTTCTGGGCTAGCTCGATAAGCACACCTTTGGCGGCACGGGGGGGAAGGAAACCGATCCTCCCCGCCACGCCCTTTCTCGCCTGCTTATCGATGAGCTCCACGCCCCTCGCTGCCAGAGACTTGAGCTCCTCATCGATGTTGTCCACCTCGAGGCAGATGTGATGAATACCCTCCCCTCGTCTCTCAATAAATTTGGCTACACCCCCCTCGGGATCGATGGGCTCTAAGAACTCGATCTCACCATCGCCTATGGGGATAATCGCTGCCTTGACCCCCTGCTCAGGAACGGTCTCGGTGTGAGATGGCTTTAGCCCGAAGAGGCTATCGAAGACGCCTATCGCCTCATCGAGGCTCTTTACTGCAATAGCGATATGGTCAACCCTTTTTATCATCTATTCCCTCCTTGAACTTATTATTATCGGCTCAACTTCCGCGGAGAAGACTTCTGGCGATAGTGAGCCGCTGTACCTCAGATGTTCCCTCGTAGATCTCGGTAATCTTGGCATCGCGGAAGTAGCGCTCTACAGGATAGTCCCTGATATAGCCGTAGCCACCATGGATCTGGATCGCCTTGGTGGTTGCCATCATTGCTGCCTCGGAGGCGAACACCTTAGCCATGGCAGCCTCTTTGATAAAGGGTAGCCCCGCTTCCTCAAGGTAAGCAGCCCTATAGGTGAGAAGCCTTGCCGCATCTGTAGCTGTCGCCATGTCCACCAACATCCATTGAATGGCTTGAAAATCGGCGATGGCCTGGCCGAACTGCTGACGCTGCGTAGCATAGCCTAAAGAGGCATCCAAGGCAGCCTGAGCGATCCCCACTGCCTGGGCAGCGATCACCGCCCGGCTGGAATCAATGATACTTAGCGCCAGCCTGAACCCCTGCCCTTCCTCCGCCAGCCGGTTCTCCAGGGGGACGAAACAGTCCTCAAAGATGAGCTCGGTAGTTGAGGAGGCCCTTATCCCAAGCTTCTTTTCCTTCTTGCCCACGGAAAAGCCAGGAGTGCCCTTCTCCACCACGAAGCCCACTATCCCTCGCGACCTGAGGGACCTATCGATGGTGGCAAAGACAACTACAATATCAGCCTCATTGCCATTAGTGATGAAGACCTTGGTGCCATTGAGGATATAGCCATCGCCCTGTCGCACCGCCGCTGTCTCAAGAGCCGCTGCATCGCTGCCGGCGCCTGCCTCAGTAAGAGCAAAACAGCCTATCTTCTCCCCCTTGGCCAGGGGAACTACAAAGCGGCGCTTCTGTTCCTCATTACCAAAACTGTAGATGGAATGGCAGCATAACGATACGTCAGCCCCTAAGATCACGCTGGTGGCGGCACAAGCGTGGGCGAGCTCCTCCACGGCGATGATGAGATGAAGGGCATCACCCCCGCTGCCACCATATTCTTCAGTAATGGTAATCCCCGTAAGTCCTAACTCAGCCATCTTCCTCCAGTTATCCCAAGGGAACTCCTCCCTCTCATCAAACTCTGCTGCTACAGGCTCGATCTCCTTAGCGGCAAAATCACGAACCATCTTCTGGAACATCAGCTGCTCTTCAGTCAGGCTAAAATCCATTTTTACTCACCATGCTTTAATTAAGATAATCCTTGTTACAATCCGCAGATACTTCTCATCCAGCTTCTAGAACACTAAAATTTCCCTCTGCTCCCCGAAGACACGGCGAAGCACATCGCACATCTCCCCGACAGTGGCATAGGCTTCCACACACTCCAAGAAGCTGGGCATAGTGTTCTCTGTTCCGCTGGCAGCTTCCTCAAGCATATCAAGCGCCTTGGTCACTTTAGCGTTGTCCCTGCTCTGCTTCACCTGGGCCAGGCGCTCTTTTTGCTTCTGCGCCACCTCAGTGTTGAAAGGAAGTAGCCCGGTCGGCTTGGGATAGGGCGAAACGAACATGTTTACTCCAACTACGGCGCGCTTCCCACTTTCGATGTCCTTCTGATAGCGATATGAGCTCTCCTGAATCTCGCGCTGCTGGTATCCCTGCTCGATGGCGGCCAGCGCACCGCCGAGGCTATCAATCCTCTCGATATACCCTGTTGCCTCAGCCTCCAAGGTATTGGTCAGCGATTCCACGAAGTAAGAGCCAGCCAGTGGGTCGACGCTGTCGGCAACACCGCTCTCATAGGCAAGGACCTGCTGGGTTCTCAAGGCGATGGTCACCGCCTCCTCGCCGGGCGTAGCATAGGCCTCGTCACGAGAGCAGGTATGCAGCGACTGAGTTCCGCCTAAAATGGCGGCCAGCGCTTGAATAGTGGTTCGGATGACATTGTTATCGAGCTGCTGTGCAGTAAGTGTTGAGCCTGCCGTCTGGGTATGAAAGCGAAGCATCCAAGAGCGCGGCTCCTTGGCCCCAAAGCGCTCCCGCATGATCTTGGCCCACAATCTGCGCCCCGCCCTGAACTTGGCCACCTCCTCAAAGAGGTTGTTGTGGCTGATGAAGAAAAAAGAAAGCCTGCCAGTGAAGGCATCGACATCAAGCCCCGCATCGATGGCTGCCTGAACGTAGGCGATGCCATGGGCCAGGGTGAAGGCCAGTTCTTGAGCTGCGGTGGCCCCAGCCTCTCTCATATGGTAGCCGCTAATGCTGATAGTGTTCCATCGAGGGACATACTCCCCACAATATTTGAAGATGTCGGTGATCAACCTCATCGAGGGTCGTGGCGGGAAGATATAGGTTCCCCGAGCGATATACTCCTTAAGGATGTCATTTTGAATGGTGCCATCCAGCTTAGCCGGGTCAACCTCTTGTTTTTTGGCCAGGGCGATATACATTGCCAGAAGGATGGGGGCGGTGGAATTTATGGTCATCGATGTGCTCACCTTATCTAATGGGATGTCCTGAAACAGTATCTCCACATCCCTGAGAGTATCGATAGCCACCCCCACCTTTCCCACCTCACCCTGAGCCATCGGGTGGTCGGAATCGTAGCCAATCTGGGTCGGCAGGTCGAAAGCGACACTTAAACCGGTCTGCCCCTGATCCAACAGAAAGCGATAGCGCTCATTTGACTCCTCGGCGGAGGCAAATCCCGCGTATTGCCTCATCGTCCAAAGCCTTCCCCGATACATAGTGGGCTGAATGCCCCGGGTGAAGGGATACTCACCAGGATAGCCAATGACATCATTATAGTCCAGCCCAGCGATGTCCTCAGGGGCATACAAAGGTTCAACCTCGGTTCCCGAGCTGATCTCGAAGCGTTCCTGGCGCTCTGGAGAACGCTGTAGCGCCTTCTCCAGTGCGGTTTCCCGCCATTCCTGCTTGCTTTTACTAGGCATAGCACTCCTCCTCTTGAGATTGTGAGAGAATTAACTACCCTAAAGTGTATCCCATCTCTGACTGGGTGTCAATCTGGGCTCAGGTTTGATTGATGGTTGCTAAATTATGCTATAATGAACCCATGGAGCGGATTGTATCGGGAAAGCCCAAGGAGGAGGATATCCCCCTAGATACTACTCTTCGTCCGAAGCGCCTTGCTGAGTATTTGGGTCAGGAAAAGGTCAAGGACAATTTGAAGATCGCCATCGCGGCAGCCCAAGGGCGAGGCGAGCCCCTGGACCATATCCTGCTATACGGCCCCCCAGGTTTGGGGAAGACCACCCTGGCCAACATCATCGCCGCTGAGATGAGGGTCAATATCAGAACCACCTCAGGACCGGCGGTGGAGCGACCTGGAGACATTGCTGCTATCCTTACCAGCCTCAAGGATGACGATGTCCTTTTCATTGACGAGATACACCGTCTCAGCCGAGTGGTAGAGGAGAAACTCTATCCCGCTATGGAGGACTTCGTTTTTGACATCATTCTGGGCAAGGGGCCCGGGGCGAGGAGCCTGCGCCTCAATCTGCCCCGCTTCACCCTGATAGGGGCAACCACCCGCTTCGCCATGCTCAGCCCACCACTCAGGGACAGGTTTGGCGCTGTCTATCGCCTCGATTTCTACGATAAGGCGGCCATTGCGGCGATTATCAGGCGCTCGGCACGCATCCTCGGGATTGAGGTGGAGGATGGTGGAGTCAGCGAGGTCGCTCGCCGCGCCCGAGGCACACCCAGAGTGGCCAATCGCCTGCTTAAGAGGGTAAGAGACTACGCCCAGGTAATGGCGGAGGGGGTGATCACTAATACGGTGGCACTGGAGGCGCTCTCCAGGCTTGAAGTAGACCATCTGGGGCTGGATGAATTGGATCACAAGGTGCTCAGGTCGATCATCGAGAAGTTCGATGGCGGGCCAGTGGGTTTGGACACCATCGCCGCCTCCATCAGCGAGGAGGCGGATACCATTATGGATGTTTATGAGCCCTATTTACTTCAGTTGGGCTTTCTGGAGCGCACCCCGAGGGGCAGGGTGGCGACCCGCCATGCCTACGAGCACCTGGGACTGCCCCATGATAAGGAAAAGCCACCCCAGTTGGGCCTTTTTTCGCCCTGATTTTTTCGAATTATCGCTTCATTTTACTGGATTCTGTTCCCGCTCTCTGTGGCAGTGGTCCACAAAGGCTAACGATAGACTTTGAGGTACAGAGTGAACATACTCCTTCATTGCTGCTGTGGCCCCTGCGCCATCTATACGGTGAACCGTCTCCGCGAGCAGGGTTATGAGGTAACAGGCTTCTGGTATAATCCCAACGTTCAACCATTCACTGAGCATCAAAATCGCCTGGAGGCGCTGCATACCCTCGCCAATGCCATAGACTTGCCCCTCATCGTCTCCCCGGGCTACGAGATGATCAGCTACTTTCGTGCGGTGGTGGGGCATGAGGGGGAACGCTGCGGTGACTGTTTTCGGCTACGTCTCTCCAGGACTGCTAAGGTCGCCAGCGAGAAGGGGTTTAGTGCCTTCACCACAACCCTCCTCATCAGCCCCTATCAAAAGCACGAACTGCTCAAGGAAATAGGCGAGGAGATAGCGGGGGAGCAAGGGGTCAAGTTTTACTATGAGGATTTCAGAACCGGTTTCAGGGAGAGCCATCGGCTCTCCAGGGAGTTCAACCTGTATCACCAGAAGTATTGCGGCTGCGTCTACAGCGAGTGGGAGAGATATGGGAAGGTGAACATCGCCAAGATTTTGGGAATTGAGTAGAGGTCATGATTTGATATCTACTGCCTCACCTAACGTCAGCGGTTTGCGAAAGGTGTTCTTAGTAGCTCTACAGAGCCATACCAGGCCCAGCATTATGGGAACCTCGGTGAGGACGCCGACCACTGTGGCCAGAGCAGCGCCTGAGGCCACACCGAAGAGTGTTGCTGCCACCGCTATTGCCACCTCGAAGTGATTGCTGCCAGCGATAATCGCTGCTGGCGATGCATCTTCATAAGTTAGGTGGAGAACCCTAGCGGCAACATACGTAATCGCAAATACCAACAGTATATTGACCAATATCCCCACGGTGATTATCCCGATTATGGCCGGTAGCTCCACAATGACGTAGCCTTGAAAGGTGAAAAGCACCACAAGTGTTATTAATAGAGCTATAATGGATACCTTGCCTAAGGGGGGCACGAGTTTAGTCTCAAACCAATCTATGCCCTTTCTACTAATTACTTGCCTCCTCGTTATATAGCCAGCAACCAACGGTGTGGCGATGTATATTGCCACAGATAGCGCTATCGTCTCCCAGGGCACCGTTATCCCTGAAAGCCCCAGCAGAAACATCGCCAGAGGCGCATAAAGAACCACCATCGCCAAGGAGTTTATCGCCGTCATCACCAGGGTATGCCCCATGTTGCCCCGCGCCAGATAGCTCCACATCAGAACCATTGCCGTGCAGGGAGCTACGCCGAGAAGGATTAAGCCCGCCCGGTAGTCTTGGATCTGCTCCGGCGTCAGGAAGTTGGCGAAGATAACGCCGAGGAAAAGCCAAGCGAAAAGGGCCATGGTGAAGGGTTTAACCGCCCAGTTGGCGAACAGGGTGAGCGCTATTGGCTTCGGTGAGCGAACAGCCCCCTTTATTTCCTCCCAGCTTATCTGCACCATTATGGGATAAATCATGGCAAAGAGGCAGATGGCAATGGGAATGGAGATGTGAGCTATCTCAAGCCGAGCCAGGAAATCGGAAATCTGCGGGAAAAGCCTGCCCAGACCCGTTCCAACTAGAATGCACAAGGCAACCCATATGGTAAGATACTTCTCCCACAAGCCGAGCCTTCTCTCTTTTTCGACCATAGCTAGCTACCTCATCTGGATTGTTCTTCAGTCCTCGCTTTGCTAGCTAGCCAATGACCCAGAGACAGAAATTCCCCTCGGTGCAATATTATCTGAAGCACCAGCACCAAAAGCCCAAAATCAATCAACAGACTGTCTACTGAAGCCAGTGGAACTGCTGCTCCAAAGCACCCGCAGTAATTAATTTCCAGCCCTCGGGCCATGGCGGTGATATGGGCAATAATGAAACTTAGCACCAACAACCCGCTGACCGAAGCGCTGACTCTGAGAAATAGCCCTGCGATTAAGAAAATCCCCAAGGCGAGTTCCAACGGGGGCAGAACATAACCGTAGGCAGTTGCCAGGCTGTTAGGCAAGATGTGGTACTGGTTGATCTCCCATATCAGGGTGTTGGGGTCTGGCAGTTTAGTTATGCCGGAGAAAATGAACACGCTTCCCAGAGTCGCTCGCGTAGCGAGGGTCAAGTAGCGGTGGGTCAAAATCGGACCGATGCGTTTGGCTCTGATACCAATGGTCATTCTTTTTCACATCCTTGTTTTTCCAGCTTCACCACCTTCCTGAGCATCTGTTTATCCTTCAGTATGACTTCCTCCTGATTGAGTAAGCTGTTCAGCAATTCCAATAGCGGGGCGTACCCTGTAACGCCTTCTTGGTTCAGGGAGTAGTGGACCCATTGCCCATTGCGCCTGTCCACCAAAAGGCCGGCATCCTTAAGGATGCCCAGATTACGGGAAGCGCGAGATTGGGATATATCAAGGGCTTGCATAATCTCGCATACGCAGAGCTCCCCTTCTGAAAGCAGCTTCAGCATTCTGAGTCTGGTCTCATCGGAAAGTGCCCTGAAAACCCTGATTAATTCTCGCATTTGAGCCTACGAATTAATATATGCGCATTTCCGCATATATTCTACCAAAATAGAAACACGTTGTCAATAATAGCTAATCGTATCTGGGTTTAACCACCGGCATAGGCATTTCACATAAAATGGAGGGGCTGGTGCAAGAACACCAGCCCCGCTAAACTGAGGCCTTCAATCACAGAGGCGGTGGCATATATCCTTCCTCGACTGGATAGAAGCGAATCTCAAGTCGCTTCAGTCCTTTGTTGTTGACGTCCCACCAATAGTCTTTCAAATAATCAATATCGAAGACCCACTCATTGGTGTAACATGCTTCTTTTTCCACTCCCTCGACCGCTATCACCTCCCCAATTGAGCACTTGGTTGAATGAGCGGGCTGGCACAACGCAAGCCACCCCCCCCAAATGGAAAACCGGATCATATCCAGGCTGTTTCCCTTAGTCCTCTTGCTCTGCAAAATAGGTACGTCTTGGCTACCGGTCCTTTACCCCTACTCCAGCCAAATGTCCTCGCCCCTGATCAACCGCACTTCCTCGATAGTCACAGAGCCCAGACCGATATTAGCGAAGGCTTCGGTCTTATCCGGAATATCGGCGCTCGTAACAATCTTCACCTGCACTTTTACGTTATGGACCCCAGCTGTAAAGTTATCTGCGATGAAGTTGAAGGAGTTAGCGCTCATGGTGTCGAGGATGAGCTCCAATGTCTCGTTCTGAACGCACGATTGATTGATGACACAAACGCCGTCTTCGCATTCAAGGCACCCCTGAATTATGCCCTGGAATACTGCCGTCATCGTCTGGCTTCTCCTGGCGAAGGTCACATTTCCTGGGTAGGCTACTTCATTGTCCACCAAAACTCTGACCAATATGGAGGCCATGGAGGTCGACGTGTCGGGCACTGCATTTTTGCTCTTGACCTGGGTCAAGGTGTATAGACCGCACTCCAGGGAGACGTCTATGAACAGGGCCTTCTGGTTTGGTGTTTTGATGGTGTTATTAAGGACCGTTACCCAATCAGGTGCAGTGGTTTCGTTTATGTGGTAGAGATCGCCGACCTTTGCCGTAGCTTTAGCGGATGGATGTCCCGGGTAATCGGTGCTGGCCACAGCCAATCCGGTGCCCAATGCCAGCACCAATGCCACTGACAGTACTATTGGAAGTAGCTTTCTCATCTCTGTCTCACCTCCTTTCTATTGAGCATTTGCTTTACCGCCCGTAGATCTCAGGCATAGTACGAATCCATTATTAGGCTACAACCAATAAAATGTCAACATCCATTAACCTCACATAAGTTGAGCTTACTACCACATCCTAGGGGATTGCCAGGTGCAATTCTTAGATCCAAGATTCTCTACCAACACAATATTTTTAATTTTTGGAACTTACTGCAGAATTTAAGTTCGTCTATAGCCTTTAGAGCAGCATTATGTGCCGATTGAAGATTGGTTGCCCCCACAGGCCCATCCCCTTATCCACCCGGCAACCAAATACGACTGGGGCTCAACCCACATCTGACTGGCTGTGGAGCATCAATTGGAAAGGGAGTAGTTAATATTATGCACCAAATCACAAAAATGTCAAGACTACTCACACCTCTTTTCCGCCATCTTTTGCTTAGTGGGTGAAGCTTGCCTCAAATTTCCTTGGCCTTGAGCCTCTCCAGCCCGGCCACACAGTAGCCCTGAGGCAGCCACTGGCAGTCCTGGCATATCCGGTCCAAATCCTCGGGGCTTATGGAGGAGCGGATCCTCTTTTCGACCTCGGCCCAGGTTATTTTCTCCCCCGCAATCACATTAAGCTTTTCCATGACAGCGTAGTCTCGATTTCTCACCATCTGCTCAGATTCGAGGCCCTTTTCATGGCATCCCCACTCCTTGAGGAAGGGGCAGGGGGCACATATATCATCGGGCTTGCTGGCGATCTCAATTAGAGTTTCTGGGGAGGAGCGAAGTTGGCCGACGATTTGAGACATGTTAGCCACATAATCCGGAGAATAACCAAGCCCTCTGAAGCCGAGGATGCAAATCAGGTGGTGCGCCCGCAGTATCATTCGCTAATGCCCCGCGGTGGAAGTTTGCAGAAAAATGACCACCACGGCATCTCCTCCTGAAGCACCTCCCCCCACTGGGCATCTATAGTGGTCTTTATTTCCAAATGTATCGGAATAAGCCCAAACAGCCTCGCTTCAGCTACTCCCTCGACGACATAGACCGCTTTGCCGTCCACAGCCGTTAGTTCCAAGCGCTGAATCTCCTGTTCCAGCAATACCTGAAGAAGGTAATCGGGAATTGACGGCGACCCCGAAGGCTGGACCTCGATCCTCTGTTGCGCAATAGTGCTCCCCTCAAAAAGTATCAAAATGTCGTACTCTCCGGGATCGAGATGCTCAATCTCCCCCCTAAAGTCGATTTCACCGATGCACTGGATACAGATGGTGTCACCATCCTCAGCGGTGATATCTACTATAATCCTTGGGGGGTAGATAAGGGTGGAGGAAATCAACAGCTCCGCCTCGAGCTCATGGCATGGTGTGGGGACTATCACCGAGCCGTAGAAAAGCACTTTATCGCCCCATAGCCAGATGGTGGCTGTCGACTCCCCTTCAGCAGCACAACTCCCATTCAGGAAGTGGAAGGTCAATTCCGGGATAGTGCGTATGCTATAGAGCTTCAGGTCGCGCTCTAAGTCATTCAGAGCGCCATCGTATTGTACCGCCGTTAGCCAGGCGCTGTCGCCTAGTAATTCAGCGATCTCACTATATATCGAGCGGAGCTCTTCTCCGTTTATCTCAAATTGAACCGGCTGCCCGTATGAGAGGCCGATGGTCATCCCCTTGGGAAGCTCAGCGAAGTTTATTACTCCTGGGGTTAAAAGGAACAGGCTTATCTTCGTATCCCCTGAAGCCAGAGATGAGATAACTAGGGGATAGTACAGGAAGTCAGTTTCAAATCGATAGATGATAGGTTCGATGCTCCGTGGGTTTGAGGTTACCTCTATGAGGTCAAAGACAAAGAACTCAAAACCGTCCTCTATGTAATCCCCGGCT
>Ga0209635_10003808_pt1 | contig 11807 bp, 6 predicted proteins | sample DeeMarSWOR230_32_FD_187463 | JGI IMG/M metagenome (GOLD analysis project Ga0209635, IMG submission 187463) | Marine sediment microbial communities from White Oak River estuary, North Carolina - WOR-2-30_32 (SPAdes) (version 2) | ecosystem: Environmental > Aquatic > Marine > Intertidal zone >...
AGTACTGAGGCTTTTAGTCCCCTACCAGAGGGAAACATAAATGTGATGGTGCACAATCCTGCTGATCTGAAAAAAGTTTCTGAAGTGATTGAAGAATTAGGAGGAACAATCGTCACTACAGGAAAAGATGTGATAAGAGCTTCCCTCGATCTGTCACAGATTGACAAACTGGCAAAAATGGTGGAAGTGAAATGGATTGAACCCTATGTCATGCCTGAGCTCTTCAATGATGTAGCAGCTGAAATCATGGAAGTGCAACCAGTCTGGGAAACCTTTGGATTGGATGGCGAGGGACAGATTGTAGCAGTGGCTGATACTGGGTTAGATACAGGGAAAAATGATGGAACTATGCACGAAGACTTCAAAGGGCGAATCGTGAGTATATACAGCTGGGAGATTCCAGCAGAATTTGGTCCATACCTTGATAATACAGTATGGGATGATGGACCTGCAGATCGTGGGTCAGGCCACGGCACTCATGTAACAGGATCAGTACTAGGAAATGGTGCACGATCAGGTGGTACTGTACGGGGTATGGCATTCAAAGCTCAAGTAGTTTTCCAAGCTGTAGAGCAGTGGGCAGACTGGAAAAAGTGGGTTGAAGAAAGGTTTGACCGAGAAGATGGGTACTACTTACTTGGTATCCCAGATGACTTTAGTGAGCTTTTCCAGCAAGCATACAATGATGGGGCGAGAATTCATACCAATAGCTGGGGTTCCATAATGGATAAAAATGGTGAATCTGTAGAAGGAGGATACGAAATTGAGTCAAAGAGAATTGATGAGTTTATGTGGAACCACAAGGACTTCGTGATTCTGTTCGCTGTGGGGAACTTGGGTCAAGATAAAAATCCCCAAGACGGAGTTGTTGATGAACGCTCATTGTCCATTCAAGCATGCGCCAAAAACTGCATTTCAGTAGGTGCATCGGAAAGTGAACGCAGTACAGGTGGCTACCAAGGAACCTATGATGGTTTTAATGACTACGACGAGAATATACGATTCCCTGAAAATCCCATAAAGGATGACCATATATCAAATAACCCTGAAGGAATGGCAGCTTTCAGTGGCAGGGGGCCTACCGATGATGATGATAGAATAAAACCTGATGTGGTCGCTCCGGGGACGAACATACACTCAGTGAGATCGAGTCTTCTTCATCCACATCAGCATTACATGTACATGAGTGGTACCAGCATGGCTACTCCTCTCACTGCAGGTACAGTTGCCCTGATCCGGCAGTATTTAACAAGGGACTGCCATCACGAGAATCCATCAGCTGCTCTGCTGAAGGCCATACTAGTTCATGGCGCAACCCCCTTAGCGGGACAGTACACTCCTCCAGAAGTAGGACCAGTTCCAGACATTAGCCAAGGCTGGGGAAGGGTAAATCTCAAAAACTCGTTGTTTCCTGAGGGTCCGGTGAAATGGGATTTTAGAGATGATCCTGCTGATACACTGGAAACTGGAGAGTGCAAGGATTTCACTTTCGAGACTGTGAATGATACAGTGCCCTTCAAGGCCACCTTGGTGTGGACCGACTATCCTGGTGACCCATCAAATAGGAGTGCACTTGTGAACAAACTACTTCTCTCTCTCATATCCCCTGATGGTGCCACTGTAGACGGTAACCCAGAAAACAATGTGCAACAGGTAGTGATAGAAAATCCAAAAACTGGAGAGTATACTGTGCGAATTTGGGCAAAAGAAGTGAATGAGGGAGGAAAGCAAGATTTCGCTTTTGTAGTGAGCGGTGGAATATCGCCACCCATCGATGTGTACATTCGGGATAACGTGAATGATACAGGTACCCCGCATACAGGACCCATTAACAACAGCCCTGACATTATTCTGTGCCCGGAGAAAGTGGACAACCCGCAAAAAGCATATGGCGAAGGGAGCGGCACTGAAAATGACTGCGCATTGGGCTATGAAGCTGTGTTTGGCCAGAATAACTATATATACGTGAGGGTTCGCAACCGAGGAAGACTGCCAGCATATGACGTGAAGGCAACAGTTTATTGGTCAACGCCAGCCACCCTGGTCACTCCAGACAGTTGGAAACTTGTAAATACTGAACCAAAACCGATTCCCAGAGTTCCTGGAGGAAATGTCCTCACTGTTTCAGGTCCCATCACGTGGGAAGCAAAGGATATTCCTGATGAAGGACACTACTGTTTTGTCGGTCTCATTGGCAATGAGGAAGATCCTGCTCCCTACGTTGACGCTTCTGACTGGAATTTCGAAAATTTCATCCGCGATTATAACAATATTACGTGGAAAAACTTCAATGTGATAGAATACAAATTCGATCCTCAGGAGTATCCCCAGTATATGGAACTACCTTTCCTCACTCCTGGTGCACTGGATAGGACAAGACAAATGCAGCTTGAAATTGTGGCAAATCTCCCAAAGGGAGCCCGTATTTGGTTTGAGATGCGTCCCAATATCATAGATGGTCGGCATTTTCGAGATAGAGGAGTGGATAGGAGAAGGGACAGGGCAGTACTGGAAGTCAGCCCCCAGGGCTCAACGAAATTTAAGGCACGATTCCCAGCTAAGTCAAAAACAAAAGCAAAACTGCGTATATACGTTCCTGAAGAATACAGGAACAACGAGTACGAGGTGTTCGTTCGACAACTCTACCGAAGAAAAGAGATAGGCCGCGTTACCTGGCGTCTAGTACCACAAGGTCAATTCAAGAGACCTTAAATGGCCACTTACCAAGAAATTGCGCGATAAGGAAAGCAAGGAGAAGTACTTGCTTCAGTGCTTCTCCTCACAAGGTATTGAAGAAATCAAGCGCCAAAAAGGTTGTATTCCTTGCCTCATTTTTCATTTTTCTCATTTTTCATCTCAAACTATTCCTGTGCTCTCTCTGGAATTCTGAAATCTTTGACCATATCTGGAGGAAATATTCTTTCTTTCACAGCAGAAATGAGGTAATCCATGGTTTCCACGCTCTTTTTTTCTACTGTTTCAGATAGCAGGCCGTTTGCAGCAACTTTCTCAAACATTTTGGTGTTAAAAATCTGATAGTCATTCTGCAATGTTATCCAGATTTTGATAAATAAATCCATGGTGGTCAGAGCAGTGAGGTTCTCTTCCACAGGAGTGACCAGTTTGGTCAAAAATCCAGTAGGGACCCCCTGAAGATCGAAAATCTTATCGGTGATGTACCACTTACCGTATTCAATAAAAGAAACTGCAGTATATCCATCTTCTAGGACAGGCTCACTATTTACCATCAGTGGTTCTGGTGCATTATTGATAGTATATCGGGTGATCATCATGGTGTCAGACTGGTAAATGATTTCCATTTCTCTCTTCTGGAGTTCTCCCCACAGGTTTCTGTGACGAAAATGAATTTGCATTATATCTCCCCCTTTAATTCTCTTATTTTGTCCCTGAGCTGGGCAGCCCGTTCAAATTCCAGCCGCTGAGCAGCTTCCCGCATCTCCCGCTCCAGATCGTCCAGTAATAATGGTAATTCCTCACCATATTCTTTTTTTTCTGCTTCTTCTTTTTTCCTCATTCTCTCAAATATCTTCTTTCGAATAGTTTCAGGCTGTATTCCATGTTCTTGGTTAAATTCTTCTTGGATGCGCCTCCTTCGTTCTGTTTCTTTGATCGCTTTCTTCATGGAGGCTGTCACATTGTCTGCATACATGATGACCTGACCGGACACATTTCGAGCACATCTACCAATAGTCTGAATTAGTGAGGTTTCTGAACGTAAGAATCCCTCTTTGTCTGCATCTAGGATAGCCACCAGAGAGACTTCAGGCAGGTCTAGCCCTTCTCGCAGTAAGTTGATACCTACTAAACAGTCAAATTCTCCCAGCCGCAAATCCCTGATAATGTCCACCCGTTCTAATGTATCAATTTCTGAATGTAGATACCTCACCCGCAGTCCCATTTCCACCAAGTATTCAGTGAGATTTTCTGCCATCCGCTTGGTGAGTGTGGTGACCAGTATTCGTTCTGCAGGTGCTCTCTTTTCAATTTCAGTTATCAAATCATCGATCTGGTGAGCAGTGGGGCTGACAATGACTTCTGGGTCCACCAACCCAGTGGGTCTGATAATCTGCTCCACCACTTTCTGACTTCGCTGTAATTCGTAGGGAGCAGGAGTGGCGGAGACATAGATGACCTGGGTTACTTTCTGCTGAAATTCTGTGAAATTCAACGGCCTATTATCGTAGGAAGAGGGCAGTCGGAATCCGTAGGTTATCAATGCATCTTTCCGGGATCTATCCTGCATGTACATTCCTCGAATCTGGGGTATTGTGACATGAGATTCATCAATAATCAGCAGGCAGTCATCAGGGAAGTAATCCATCAAAGTGTATGATGGTTCACCAGAAGCCCGGCCATCAAAGTGCCGGGAGTAATTCTCAATTCCTGGACAGTATCCCATTTCTCGAAGCATTTCCAGATCAAATCGGGTCCGCTGTTCCAGCCGCTGGGCTTCCAGTAATTTCCCCTGTGATTCAAAGTAGGCGATCCTTTTTTCAAATTCCTGCTCAATGGTGTGTAAAGCCCTGCGCATCTTCTGTTCAGGAGTGACATAGTGCTTGGCAGGATAGATGTGCATGCTATCAGCTTCTGCTGTAGGTCTGCCAGTGATGGGATCAAAAAAAGCGATTCTTTTCACTTTGTCTGCAGACAGATCAATGCGCACTGGTGTATCTGTATAAGCAGGAAATACATCGACGAGGTTTCCCCTCACTCTGAACGTTCCCCGGAAAAAATCCACATCATTCCGTTCGTATTGGATGTCCACCAGCCTTTTTAGTAACACCCCCCGGTTATAACCCAAATCCACCTCTAATGTAATACCCATGTCCTTGTAATCCTGCGGGGTCCCTAACCCATAAATACAGGAAACTGATGCCACCACAATGACATCTCTTCGCTCCTGTAAGGAGGCAGTGGCTGACAGTCGCATCTTTTCAATCTCTTCGTTGACTGACGTTTCCTTCCCAATATAGGTATCTGTTTTAGGGATGTAGGCTTCAGGCTGGTAGTAATCGTAATAAGAGACGAAGTATTCTACTGCACTTTCTGGAAAGAACTGCTTGAATTCTGTATATAGTTGGGCAGCCAAGGTTTTATTATGAGAAATGATTAGAACAGGTTTGTTTACCTTTTCAATGACACAGGCAATAGTAAAGGTCTTTCCTGATCCTGTCACTCCCAGAAGGGTTTGTTCTTTCACCCCGGAGAGAATCCCCTGGGTTAACTGCTCAATTGCTTTGGGCTGGTCTCCTGCAGGAGCAAAGTCAGCACGAAGGACAAAAGGCATACTACAGAATGCGGGTTGTCATATAAAAAGGTTCTCAACCGCCCACCACCCCCTCTCCTTCACCGCAGCAGTACAGAAATATTATTATGACAATCATTATTCTCAATGAAATGAAATAGATAATATTTACCTTCAGAAAGCATTCCAACTTCATATTTTGCAGACGCAATACTGCATGATAACTGTTCCCTCTCTCATTATTGAGAATCTAGAGCAAAATGGGACAAATCCACGTGTTGTAAACCCTTTCTTGAAGAGTCCTCCTATATTCAGGAATCATTCTCTCCTTCCTAGCCAGTTTCCAGTTTCTCGTTTCCAGTTTCTCGTTTCCAGTTTCTCGTTTCCAGTTTCTCGTTTCTCGTTCTTTGGATGCACTGATTTCCTAGCACGAGCTGTGCTCAATAGCATCGTTGGGACATCCTTCCACACAGGCGCAGCACTCAATACACTCATCTGTATTTGGAGCAGTGGATTTATCATCTACCAACTCATAGACTTCTGTGGGGCACACTTCCACACACTCACCGCAGCCAGTGCAGAGGTCGTAGTCTATGCTGATGGTGCATCCGATTTCTTCACTTTCCCATGTTTTTACATTCGCCATTTTTGTCACCTCCTTCATTTCACCTATCTACCCTTATATAAATTTTTTGGCTAGTTTCTCCGTTGTCATCTCTTCCTCCCCTCTTTTTGCTGAGAAAGCCCTGAACAGCCAGTATACTTTACATTTGTCAATTATATAACCTATCCAAGCGGTTCAAAAATCTAAGAAGGGAGTACACCATCATGAAGAGGAATGGTTATCCTTTCCACAGAATTAATCCACTCACCACATTCAGAATTCCCACTAAAATGCAGACCATTACTACTCCCAGTAATGGAACCAGTAAGGCACTGACCAGTAATGCACCCAGACATCCTCCCAGTAAATCTGCACTGTACAGGGCAGCTGCAGTCACATGGACATCGGTATAGTACAATTTGGAGGCCAAGGGAAATTCAGCACCCACCAACACCCCCAAAATAACAATTATTGCAGGAAAAACAGCCCTGCCAATATACGGAAGAGCCACAGCCAGCCCTACAGAAAAAAGGACTACAGAAAATTCGAGAGCTACCAAGGATAGGTTAGAGTATTTCTCCAGTGTTTCAGTAATGTAGAAGGCTCCCAGTACCAGCCCTACCAGGAAAGCAGTAATTAAAACCCCCACCTGGGAATACACATACCCGTACAGAATCTGGAATCCCAGCACTGCTACCACCTCTAAAGCAGTACCTGCAAACCCCGTGGTGAAGACAGCAAAAGGTACAGGATGGGGAGCTATTCTCACCAGGAGAATCACCACCAGAATGGTTACCACTGCTATAAACCCTACAAAATGGCTGCGGAATTGACTCATCCAGAACAATATATAATAGTAATAAGCTTCAGGCTTGAAATCTGTGTTCACGTCAACATCTTCAGTAGTTGATGCTGCAACCATTGAAATCCTGTCCTCTGTTAACGTTCCTGAAAGGTAGTATTTGTTCACGTATGAAGTAGGAATATTTTTTTCCTCAATTCTTTCTGCAATTTTAAAGGTTACGTCTGCATCAGATGCCACAAAATAATTTTCGTTTCCAGGGATTATTATGACATTAAAAAAGACTGATGCCAAGCTTTTGTACACTGATGAATTCAGCTCTCTTACAGGTTCCCCCAAATAGTTGGGAGAAGTTCTCAAACTCAATGAGAAAATTCCATCATCAGCTAAAATTGCTTTCACTTCTTTGAAAAATTCCACTGTGTAAAACCGGTTCAGCTGGGCAGAATCTGGATCAGGGACATCTAAGATAATGACATCATAGGATGTACTGCTCTCTTTTACGTACCGTCTCCCATCCATGGTAATGATTCGGGCACCTTCCAGATTATCAGTATAGGTTGTGCCCACCTTGATGATGTCAGGATCGATCTCCACGTAATCTACTGCTGCCACTGGATATTTGAGTATCTCTCTGATGGTTCCGGATGCACCTCCTCCAATGAGTAGTACAGATAGCATTTCTTCATCAGTCTGGACTAAAGGGTAATGGACTGTTTCCTCTACAGAAATGATATCTTGGGTGGAAAAGAAAGGAACATTGTTCTCAAAGACAGTGATCTGTCCTGCTTCTTGTGTGACTACAATATGGCCGTACAAGGAGGCTTTCTCGTAGATCACGTTCTGCCCCCTGTACAACTGGGTAACAGTTGATGCATTCAAATCATAAAATGGAATCAAAACACCGAAAAAGCATAACAATGCAATTGATACATATCTTAGGTTTGATGTGATGGAGAAAGAAACTGCCAGAGACATGATGAGATTCAGAAATAGAATCACGTAGGCTATCTGGAATTGGTTGCAGACGTATATGAGTACAAAACTGAACAGAGCTCCCCCTGTAATATCGCCTATACTATCTATTAAGTATATTTTGCCAATATCCGAGGCTTTCCTTTGCTGAGAGTACAAATTGCAGGCCAGAATAAGAAAGCTGCCCGTTAACAAACAGAATGGTGTCAGTAATATGAAAGACCAGCCAAAGATTTCAGTTAGATTGGCAATTTCCCCCTGTACAAACAGTACATTCTTGGTAATTCGCAATAATGAAAGTTGAACAAGGGGTAGCACACCAATTCCTATTTGTGACCCAATCAGTACCGGATATTTTTGGGGAAGCTTCTTCCCTAGATAGCTGCCAATTCCAGTAAGTAATGTCCAGTTGCCTAAAATGACTCCCACTGTTAATTCATTTCCACCGAACACTCCCAGAAATTCCCGCATCACCACTAACTGGGACATCACTGATGAGATTCCCAGTATTATCACAGAGAGGGTTAACAGTTTTCTCATAGTGAGATGATGATGAGACCCCTTAAATGATTTTTTGTGTATACCAGTGGTGGAATGAAGATTTTTGAGATTATAATTTTTTACAAACAAGAATCTGCTGATATCAAAAGAATGAAAAAAGGGGTAAATGAAAAGGTAAACATAAAATAAAATTATTTATGGACTATACGGTCATTTCATTTCTTTTTCTCTTCTGGTTTCTTTTTCTTCTTTCCACCTTTCTTTTTGTTTGCCATTTTTTATACCTCCTTTTCGTATTTTAGTTTTGTATGGTTTCTCTCAAGTTAATTGCAGATAAAAAAGCATCTATATTTTTTTATCTGCTCATAACTGTTGAGTCGTGCTTATTTATTATTAAGGGGTATATAAACTTTTCTATAATAATTTATTAATACTAAGGTCTGTTATATCTATATTAAAAATTTCCTTGATAATTATTTTTGAAAAAAACGATATTCCAGCATGATTCTTAGATTAAAGAGCTAGACAACCCCCCAATACAAAGGAAATTGTGCTTTTGTTACGCAATCAGAGTACTTATGTGACTCTATGTTCAGGATATATAAGAACAAACACCACAGTGACAGAAAGGTTGAAAGAGTAAGCAAAAGAGAGGTGAGGAGATGATTGAAAATCTGAAGCTGGCTGCTCCCTGCGGGCTCTATTGCAGAATTTGCAGCACATTTCTTGAAGAGATTTGTCACGGCTGTGGATGCGAGGTTGGAGACTGTAAGAATACTAGGAGGGAAATCCAGCCAAGTTTGATGAGTGGATATCGTTTCACCAGGCATGCAAGGGAAAAGATCCTCTAAGTTCCATCAACAGACCTCGGCAGCCTTTGACAGAGACACTGCTTTCTATCTGTATAGCTCTATTGCCACGTCTTTTTTCAAATCTGGCTTAACTCTCAAAAGCTCTCACAATGCATCCTTATTACCTCATTCTTGAATACTTTTCCTCCTCCAGTAGTGAGGAAGAGAACGATGTAGGTTTTTTATTGAAGGGATACATTCATAATGAGGCAAAATTATACCTTCTTCTGTTGCAGAGTTGATAGCATTTGACACCAGAACACACAGCATAGTACAAGTTACCATTTCTCACAAAAGGAGCTGAATACCAGCACCCCCCTTTTTCATATTTCCAGATTACATTTCCTGTTTCTGCATCAAAGCAATAGATGTAAGGGTTCTTCTTCTGAGAACCAGTATAGAGCCTGTTGTCCTCTATCTGTGGAGACAGAGACACCGCTACCCAGTCCACAGGATGGGTAATGGGAACATCTTTTCCCACAATAGTGTAGGTCCACAATGTTTCTCCAATTTCTGCATCTAGACAGGCCACTGTTGACCCCCATATTGTAACATATATCTTCTCTTCTGTAGCACCAGCTGATGTAATCTTCCCTAGATCAACTTCCCACAAAATATCAGATTCAGACAGATCGATACACTGCACACCATAAACATTTAAATTGTAGATTCTCCCGTTTTCAATGAGAAGCTTGCCTGGCGTTGTCCCATGCCTGCGACTCCATATAATATTTCCTTGTATACCATCCAGACAGTAGATAGTAAATTGCTGATTTTCACTATTGCCAGATTGAAGGGAGCCAACCACTACCCGATCTCCTTCCACTGCTATAGGACCATATGTATTAGAAATATCCTCATTCTTCCAGAGTAGTTCGCCTGTGACAGCATGGTAACAGCACAAGCTGCAATCATATATATACAAATTGGAATCTGAAACAGTAAAGTACCACGGTGAGGGATAGCCCAACTTCTTCTCCCATTCTACAGTCCCTGTTTCACCATCAATGCAAAAGAGTGAAGATGTACTCTCTTTCTCTGTGGTAAAATAAATTTTGCTCAAAGATGCAATAATAGGGGAATAAACAGGCTCATCCATTGAAATATTCCACAGTAAGTTTCCTTTCTTTGCTGATAGGCAGTATAACGAGGTAGTACGGTGATGAGCATAGATTTTCTCATCTGCAAGAGTAAAAAAAGGATGGATATTGCCAATCTCTTCAAAATTAAATTCCCACACGCATGTCAAGGTATCACACGTAGTGACGCCACATTTCATGGACTGTGCAATCCTGATCATCTCCGCTTTAACAACCTCTTTACCACCTGATAGATCTGCGCTGAGAGAAATGATTACATTGTTACATTGCCAGAGTAGATTATAGGGATCTGGCACTGAAAAGTATGCTGTGGTCCCATTGAATGTGATTTCTTCTTCTCCAGGATATGGATGGTGTGCATACTGTTCCTCTTCCCATTGAGATATGGTGATTCTTCTATTGTTTCTATCTTCATAGACAAGTGCCACTTTTCCATGAAGTACATATGCCTCTACAAAGTGGAATCCAGACGGGAGATACTCTGGGTTGACAATGGTAAATGATACCTGTTGTTCTGCTTCCTGCAGCGACACTCCTTCAACATCTGGGGGCAGAGATGGAATGTAAGAAGGTGCACGAGGGGTACTCGTCTGTGAAATATTGTCTCTACCTCCATACCAACAGAGTATCAGCACGGCTCCTACTGCCAGTAGTAGTACTACACTCTTCTTCTTCTGCATATGTTCTTTTGTCTAGCTTTCTATAAAAACAATACGGCCACCATTTTGCCGCTGCCCAATATATGCGGTGTTGCACCACGCAATCCGCAAGAAACCCCAGATAGAAATCTACTCCAAAGTATCATGAACTATCTTTTGTAGCTAATTACTTTATTGGTAAGGTCCAGATGGATTGAGTAACCTTATTCTGCCTAATATTCGAAAAGTCTTCTTTGCACAGCTATTGGAATATAGAATAATCTCCTGAAGCTTTCTTACAGTGAGTTTTTCCATGAATGATGCGGTATCAAAGATTACTTCTCATCCTTCCGGTTCATGCGTTATATACAGAGATCATTGCTATTGAACACAGTGATATCTATTTCATGGACTAAAGTGGGAGTATTCTCAACTGTTCATTCACTCCTGTACCATTGCTCAGTTCCACAGTCTTTCCATCTACATAGGAGAATTTTCCTCCAACCCTGATGGGTGCATCAAAGAACATTACATTCCACCCAGTAATACTATGCATGGTCAAAGGTTCCATTCTCACAGCTTGTGCAATGTGTGGATACAACGATAGAGCTATTTTCATTTCCAAGGTACCCTTTTCAGTTTGCACAGCAACTTTTTGATTGGAGGGTATGAATCTACGGAATGGTTTTAAATATGCCCAGGTTTCAGGCATGAAGTCGATTTTCTTTGTCACTAGATAGTCATCTTGTTCTATCAAATAGATTGTTCCATCTTCGAAGTGGTAAGGGGTGCCATCATCTGAAATCGATTCACAATGGCAGGAGAACATATACATCTGATCAGAATTAATGTAAACCCAGTCCATCGTTCTGATCTTCATGAACTCCAGTGCTTTGATCCATACGTGTTCGAATACGCCTCTGCCAGTGATTTCTACCTTCTCCCCTTTTATAGTCATGGTACCGTGGACATCTGACAGTGATTCAATTCCTCCAACACTGGTCCCTTCTGTTACTGGACATTGTCCATCCTTTCTATCACCCCATCGGAGTACAGGGCCTCGAGGGGTG
>Ga0209635_10003810_pt1 | contig 11805 bp, 10 predicted proteins | sample DeeMarSWOR230_32_FD_187463 | JGI IMG/M metagenome (GOLD analysis project Ga0209635, IMG submission 187463) | Marine sediment microbial communities from White Oak River estuary, North Carolina - WOR-2-30_32 (SPAdes) (version 2) | ecosystem: Environmental > Aquatic > Marine > Intertidal zone >...
ATGATAATAGGAACACCAGTTATATTATTAGATTTTATTAATGTAAATTTTATTTATACAAGTAGATATATATTTACAGAAGATAAATCTATTATACGGGTAAATAACCAAGAAGAGCTAACAACTGTTCTACAGAAATTTATATTAAATAAAGCCTTTTATTCTAGCTATTCAGAAAGTCTTAAGAATCTTTCAAAGGGATATTCTTTTTACGATGAAAAAGAAAATCCAACTAAGAAAATAATAAATTTATTTTTAAAGGAAATTAATTAAATTTGTATAGGAAACGGATATGAGAAAACTATGGATTTAATTGCTTTTCTTCAGTATTTATTTGGATATATTTTAAGTATCCAAGCAATTATTCTATTTACTATTTGCATTTTCATTTTTCATATAATCTTGTTTTTATTAAGAGATAGAAAAGATATAAATCGTGTAAAAAAATTAGAAAAAATTGAAAATTATCCTTCAAGAGACATTAGCGAGATGCCTTTTATTAATTTTATCATTCCCGCTTGGAAAGAAGGAGAAAATTTGAAGAGATGCTTATTTCTCATATCTAACTTAAAATATCCGAGTTTTAAAGTGATACTTAATGCTGGAGGATCTGAAGAAACTATAGAAATTGCTAACTCATTTAAAAATGATAGAAGATTCATTATCTTATTTCAGAAAGCTGGTGAAGGGAAGATTAAAGCTATAAATGAATGTTTGAATCACATTTCTGAAGGATTAATCTATCTAATTGATGCTGATATCCTTCTAACAGATGAGATTATTCAAAAAATGCTCAAAATGTTATTGAGAAAAGACGAAAATTTAGTAGTTTCCAAATATAGGCCATATAAGGATATAGAAAGTAGCGATCTTGTTAAATACACATTATTAAATCGTTTAGATGTTCATAAAGATATCCTTCCAAAATATGTACCTTGGATAAGTGCAAATACCTTAATGAAATTTAATGTAATAAAATCCGTAGACAGATTTTCTGAAAAAAAGCTTTCTGATGATGGATTAACTATGGGTACTGATATAACTTCCCAAGGATTTAAAATATTTTATATTAATGATTTAAAAGTCCAGACTTATTACCCCAATAATTTGAAGACTTATTTTAGTCAAAGGTCAAGATGGATTGAAAATGCATTATTTAATGCCTTCAAGAACAATAAAAAGAAAGTTTTAAGATTCTTTATCTTAACTTTATTATCAATTTATATCTTAACTTGTCCAATTTGGTATTTTTTTAATTTCTATATATTTTATTTTGGAATCTTAATATTTCTCTCTATGTATTTGAAAAAAATTAGGAAAATTATAATCTTTCAATCAATAAATATATTTGATACAATAAAGCTTAAACCAATATTTTATATTAAATTAATTTTCTACATCTTTTTGGATATCCTTATTAATATAATGGTGCTTTTCGAAGTTCTATTTTATAGAAAAGCATATAAACGTAGAAAAAATCTATTGTAAAAAATTAAGATATAAAAATGGTATCTCTAATCTTTTTAACTTATTTCACTTATTTAAAATTAAAAAAATTTAATTTGTAAAAATATTTAGAAGTAAGTATAAAAGTTAATCACAAGTAAATGATGATAACAAGAAAATTACGTACTTTAATACGAATCGTCTTAAAAATTCTTTATGAAAGAATTTACATTAAAATAATCTTTAAAAATCTTTTATCAAGTAAAAATTCTGAAAAAAGAAAGATAATCGATAAGTTTCATAGACTTTACTATTATTCTCACAATTTTGGCGGAACTTGGAAAAATACAAGATGGTTGGGTGTTTCAATATATAAAAACCCATTAGATCTTTGGATTTATCAAGAGATAATATTTAATCTAAAACCAGATATAATTATAGAATGTGGAACTAAGTATGGAGGAAGCGCTTTATATTTAGCTACTTTATGTGATATTATAGATAATGGAAAAATTATTACTATTGATATTGAAGCTCAAGACAATAGACCTCAAAATCAAAGGATTCAATATCTTCTTGGCTCTTCCACATCAATGGAAATCATTAAACAAATTAATGAAATAATAAGTGATAATGATAAGGTCATGGTTATTTTAGACGATCTTCATATAAAAGATCATGTTCTTAAAGAATTAAGAATTTATAGCGAATTTGTTTCTAAAGGAAGTTATCTCATTGTAGAAGATACTCATTTGAACAATCATCCAATCGATCCATTTTTTGGACCAGGTCCAATGGAAGCAATTAAGGAATTTTTAAAGGAAAATTATCATTTTAAAATTGATAAGAGCAGAGAAAAATTTTATATGACTTGGAACCGCAACGGCTTTTTAAAAAAAATAAAATAAATCTATTTTACTTTTAATAATATTTAATCATTTAGAGTTTTTAATAAAAAATTGGAAACGAGCTTTTATTTATTTTTAATAAATTTAGGATAATAATACCTAGAACAGTCAAGACATACTTTAGGTATTCTACCACTTACCCAATTAGAGAAAATTCTTTTTGCGTTCTCGTTATTTATAATTTCTATAAACTTATTCTCATTAATATTACCAATTATTAAATCGTCTTTTTCTGTATTTTTAATTCTACAACCACATAGTCTTATATCTCCATTTGCCAAAATACTTAATCTCCAAAGACTTGCACATGGAAATCTTCTTATAAGCGGTCTCTTTTTTAATCTCATTATTCCAAGTAAATCCTTTTTCGTAATTGTTCCACACCAATTATCATAAGCCATCTTAAAGTCTATATAGAAATATCTTTTACTAAAAAAATATCTAAATTTTGTATTTTGGATCGTTTGCCATATCTTCCTAAATGGTCTCTCTGCTCTAAATGCTATTACTATTTTTATACGCGACTTGGTTTTTTCTTTATATTTTAATAATTTCAAAATTCCATTTATTTTTTCTAAAGCTAATTTTTTTGAGATTCCAAAAATCTCTGCTTCATAATTTGGGTCTATATCTCCTGTACTTATAGAAATTTCATCTATACCAGAATTAATTATCTTTTTGTAATTTGTATTGATATCTAATAAAATACCATTAGTAAAAATGGTAATATAGAAACCCTTTTCTTTAGCATAGTAAATTTGTTTAAAAATATCTTTGTTTATTAAAATTTCACCGATAGTAGGAGATAACATTAGTCTAGTTCCTCCTAATTCTTTATATTCATCAACAGTTTTTTTGAATGTATCAAATGGCATAACTTCCTTTTCATAATTTAAACATCGATAAGCACAAAAAACACAAGAAGCATTACATAAATTAGTAGAAACTATTGTTAGCGCTCTAGGTGATACTGGAACATGTAAAGGGGGTTTTTTTCTTCTTTTTAAGATATAATAATTGATAATAGTAGCAATATCCGCCCTTAATGGCGACAAGTAAGTCCGGTAGAATCTAACTAGGAACAGAAAATACTGAAAAATAAATGGTCTTATTTTAAATTCAAAATATTCTTTCCAAGATTTCTTTTTATCTATTAAAACCATAAATTAATTTTTTTCCCTTTTCTCTATAATTAAATTTTATTACATAATCGTAAATACGTTCATTAATATCGACTTGTTTATTTATTAGTCTGATTATCTTCCACATTTTTAAAAATATTTAATGAATTACCTTGCATATAATCCAGTTTATTGATTCCAAAGAATTTTAAAATCGTTGGAGCGATATCCTTATAATCTACATATTTTAAGTGGTTCTTTTTTATATTCTTCCCATAAGCGATAAAAAATCCATTCTGGATATGGCTCATTGTATTTCTTCCTCTTATAACATACATGGAAGGATTATGATCAAATAAGTATTTATAGTCTAATACTATAATTATATCCGGAAAACCATCGATTTCTAAAGAGATAACTTCCCTGACTCTTTTCTCTTTATTCAATTTTTTAATTATTTCTTCCTTCTTTCCTTTTTCTTTTTCATTTAAAAATATAGCTCCTACGTTTCCGAATAAACTCATAACTTTACTCTCTTCAAAAGCATCCCTAGAGTATATAAAATCTTTCATCGCATCTTTAAAAAATTTCATTTTTATAACTCGAACTTTCTCATAATTTATTCTAACAAGCGGTCGAATTATATCGAATAATTTTGAAATGACACTATAAAATTTACTCTTCTGAGATTTATTAATATACAATAATCCCTTTTTTTCTAACCATCTGGAAATATTAAATTCATAATCATAAAATTTAAGGCCATGATCACTAAATATTATCAAATTATCAAAATTAAATTCATTTAATATGTGATAGAGAAATTCATCAATTTTTCGATAAGCTAAATTGATGTAATTAATTACTTTATTACGTTCTAAATGTGTATTATGAGATAAAGTATCAGGTAATCGAATTACATAAGTTAATAAATTGAAATCTTCTTTAAGTTTCTTTAAAAAGAATTCTTTTTTAATATTAAATGCTTTAAAACATACTTTGACTTCTTTAGCATCTACTATCCAATCTTTTCTTAAAAACAATTTTAGTTCAGCAGGATAACAACTTATTGAAGGTGACATCATTCCTGTTATCATTTCACCATTTATTTTCCAAGCAGGATAAGTACCAGGAACATTTAAAACAAATTGCCTTAAATCAGTTATTGAAAAAATAGATTTTTCTTTCCAAAATCCTGAATTAAATAAACCTTTCTTAGGATGATCAAACCAGTAATATCCTAATTGTTGGGGCGTCATACCTGAAAATAAACATGGCCAAGAAGGTATTGTAACGGGAGGGATAGTAACTTTTAATTTTGCAGCCACACCATCTTCGATTAATCTTTTAAAATTTGGTAATAAGTTTTTCTGCAATAAAGATTCAATGCTCTCAAAACAGCCCCCATCTATGCCTAATATTATATTCTTTATGAAGTAACACCAAATTGAATTAGATTTACCATAAATTTATTATCTTCTTAAATTATATTTCTTATTAATTTATCTATAAAATCTTTAAACATTTCAATTTCTTTTGAAATTGTATATGTTTGGAATACATATTTACTTGCTGAATTCTGTAATCTTTTAAATTTTTCTGGATTTTCCAACCATAATCTATAAACTTTAAGGATTTTTTCTACAATTTCATTTTCTGATAATTCTTCAAGAAAAAATGCAAAATCTTTTCCTTTTAATATATCAATTGCTCCAAATGTTTTAGTAGAGATTATAATCGATTTTCCTGCTAATGCTTCAATAATTACTCTTCCGAAAGGTTCTCTACGTGAGGAGGATATAAAAACATCACAATTCTTAAAGGCCTCAACCAAATCTTTATAATCTATATATCCAAATAATTTTATATATTGAGGAAATTTTCGTATTAAGTCTTTTGTTTCTTCTTCTAAAGGTCCAAAGCCATATATTTCAAATTTTACTCTTAATTCATTGTACTTCTTAATAAAACCTTCTATTGCTTTTAATAATACTCCAATTCCTTTATGTTCATCATTAAGAGCACCTGCATACATTATTATTAAACTTGGATTTCTTTTTTTCTCAAATTCTTCATTAAAGAAATTTTCGATCTCTAATCCTTCAACTATATGAAAAACCTTCTTTGATACATAAAAATTTTCTAAAAATATTTTTGCGTGTTGCGAAATTGTCTGATGATAAAATCTTTTTTTAAAAAGGGAGAGAAGAAGAATTGAAAGGCGATATTTTAGATTATATAGAGACAAGAATTTTTCGCTATGTAGTGGTCTATGATATCCAAGTATAAACTTTACTCTAGGATTTAAAAGATATAAAAGTATAAACATCAAATTATTTTTAACATTACTAACAGATAAATAAACTACATCATTTTTTTTGATTTTTTTATGTAAACGTATAATATCTAGTGGATGTGGAAAGCTAAATTGTCTATTAAACATATCAATTGTAGCAAAAATCATCCTTTCAATTTTTTTGAACTTAAAACCCCTTTCTTTTAGTTTTTTAATTGTCTCACGTTTAGTTAAAAATTTATCAGCATAGTAGAGGTTTGTATGAAATAACGTAATATTATAATATTTCTGTAATCCTGCTGCCAAATCCATGGAATATATTTCTCCACCTCTTCCATATTCAAGAGATACTGGAGAAAATATAAAAATATTTACCATTTTTATAACTGTCTTTAAGAATTATTAAATAACTCAATTAAAGTTAAATATTTCAAATAAAACGCTCTTAAATTTATTTTTAATATAAAACTTTCTTATCATCTTAGAGTTAAAATATTAAAAATTTAATAAAAAAAAAAATTTTCTAAAAGTTTTTTCAGAGTCTAATGTAAAATTCAAAAACTATTTTTAAATTCATCTCAGCATTTACTATAGATAAGAAAAAAAAATTTTTTTTATTTATTTAATTATATACTTAAATGTTTGAAAATGAAAATGATAAAACTGTTTTTTTTATAACTATTGATGCTTTAAGGGCAGATCATTTAAAACAATACGGATATCCCTTAAATACAGCACCCTACCTAGATAAATTCATAAAACAAGGATCCACTTTTAATAATGCATACACAAATGGTCCTGCGACTCCATCTTCCTTTTCTGCTATTTTTACATCGATCCTGCCTCTTTTAAATGGGGGATACAGCCCTTTACCTATTAAAAAGGTCACTTTCCCCCAACTTTTGAAAAAAAAGGGGATTTTTAACTACGGAATTCATAGTAACCCAAACTTAGGGGCATTTTTCAATTATAAACGAGGATTTGATATATTTTTAGATGGAGAAAGATATAAAATTGAAAAAGATCGTCCAAATAAGAAAGGAATACGTTATCAATTGATTTATGTTATTAAGAAAATTTTCAATTACAAAAACTTTTCAAGAAAATTAATTTATAGATTTAAAGGTTTTAATCGATTAATAGATTGGATTAGAACTAAATTCCCCTTTATAACAGACATATTATTACCATTTACACCTATGTCTTATAATGCTACTTATATAGTTAATAAAATCATCTCTTTTTTGAACACTCATAAAGGCTCCCTTTTCATGTGGGCTCATTTTATGGAAACTCATGGCCCATATAACCCGCCCTCGAAAAATGTATTAAATCTTAGAAAATTTGATATAAATTCTAATGAAAGGGAGTATTTATCCAAGGAAATTCTTGTACACCACCAAAAATATAATATTTCACAAGATATTTTAGAGAAATTAATAATACTTTATGATGGAGAGATCAATTTCTGTGACGAAAACTTGATGACCCTATTTGATTATATCAATTATCGTTTCAAGAAAAATACTTTGATTATAATAACTTCAGATCATGGAGAAGCTTTTTACGAACATGGACTTCTTGGACATCAAGGGAGTGTTTATGAGGAATTATTAAGAGTTCCTCTTTTTATTGTTGAAAAAGGTGTAAATAATAATTTAAGTTATGTTAATGAGAAAGTCCAATTAATAGACATTGCACCTACTATATTAGATTATTTTGGTATAGAAATTCCCGCATGGTTTCAAGGGAAAAGCTTAATTCCTTTAATGAAAGGGATACCGCAGAAAAGGGTAGATTTTATTATATCTGCTTGTTATCAAAAGAACGGATTTATGAAAAGAAATCATAGAGAGGGCTATCTTCTAATATCTATTAAAAAAGCAGAATGGAAGTATATTTTTGATGAGGAACTAAATCATGAATATTTGTTTGATTTAAATAAAGATCCTCTTGAAAATACCAATTTAATTAATATAAATAAGGAAAAAGCCGATGAATTCAGATTAATAAAACAATATCATCTAATTAAATCACAAAAAACAGGTGAAGAATATAGGATTAGCTCTGCAATTAGTAAATTAAAATTACAATAATTTTATAAAAATAAAGAAGAAAAAAGGTGGATTTATAGGTTTAAAACTTTTTTTTGTATTTGAATCAATTCTAAAATTCCTTTTTGACCAAGTTCCAAAATTTCATTTAATTTGTCTTTATTAAACGTTTTTCCTTCAGCTGTACCTTGAATCTCTATAAATTCTAAGTCTTCGTTTAATACGAGATTGAAATCAACATCAACTTTTGAATCTTCATTATAATCCAAATCTAGAATAACTTTGTCATTTTTAATTCCTAATGATATGGCTGCAGTGACTTTGTAATCTGGAAAATCATATATTAATTTCTCATTATACAAATAATTAATCGCATCAAAAACCGCTACAAACGCTCCTGTTATAGCAGCACATCTTGTTCCTCCATCTGCTTGAATAACATCACAATCTATATGGATTGTTCTTTCTCCTATTTTCTCATAATTAAACGCACCACGCATAGACCTCCCAATTAATCGTTGTATTTCATGAGTTCGACCCATTACCCTTAATCTATTCCTCTCTCGATTATTTCGTGATTGAGTAGCTCTAGGTAACATATTATATTCAGCAGTTATCCATCCATTACCAGTATCAGTTAAAAATTTAGGAACATAATCTAAAATAGATGCAGTTATGATTATTTTAGTACTACCCTGAGTAATCAAGACAGAACCTTCTGGATATTTAAGATAATTACGCTCTATAGTGGTTTTTCGAATTTCATTAAAAACTCTTCCATCACTCCTTTCTTTGTTAAGCATATTAACCGAACCAAATTATACTCTATAGAATTGTTAAAAGCTATATACATTTAATTAAAAAAAAATAATTAAAATACTTTTAGAAATCAAAATACTTTAAAGTAAAGAGATTGGCAAAAACAAAGTTTTATTTCATAGGGTAAGATCCTAGGATTTTGTACCAAATAACGTTTGTTTTCATTAACTGAACTGCTTCATTAACATATGGTTCATCTTTATCTCCTTCAAAATCCATAAAAAAAATATATTCCCAGCGTATTTTTCTGCTAGGTCTAGATTCTATTTTTGATAAATTTATTTTTGCATCAGAAAATATTTTTAAAACATTGTATAAAGCACCAGGTACATGTTTAGTAGCAAATACTAGTGAAGTTTTCATTTTTTCGGTTTTTAATGGATATTCTTTTTTAGATAATATTAAAAATCGTGTATAATTTATCGGCTCATCTTCAATTTTAGATTTTAGAATCTCTAAATCATAAACCTTACTAGCAAATACTGTCCCAATAGCCCCATAAGATCTGTCATATAATTTACGAACCCTTCTAACTGCTTCTGCAGTCGAACTTACATTGATCAAATTTACATTAGGTAAGTTTTCTTTTATCCATAAACGTGTTTGGGCGAATGCTTGAGGATGTGAGAATATATGTTTTATATCCGAAACTTTTGATTCCTTTAAACCAATTAAATTTTGGATTATTCTTAATTCAATCTCACTATAGATAAGAAGTTCTTTTTCGATTAATATATCAATAGTTTCTAGAACAGTTCCTTGTAAACTATTTTCTATAGGGATTACTCCAAATACAATAGCATCCTTTTCAATATCATTAAATATATCTAATGAACTGTTGTATGGAATAAATTTTGTTCCTGATTTAGGAAATGATTCAAGTGCCGCTTGATGAGTGAAAGTCCCCATAGGTCCTAGATATCCAACCTTAACGATTTTTCCTTGAACCGCCTTACTGGCACCAATAATTTCATTCCAAATTAATTCCATATTTGATTTTTTAAAAACAGATGATTTATTTTTAATCCTTTCTATAACCTCTTTTTCCCTGTGTAGCTGGATTAATTCTAATTTTAATTTTTTTTTAACCTCTCCTAATTTAATAGCGAGATTTCCTCTTTTATTTAATAGATCAACAATTTTATCGTCAATTTCATCTATTTCTTTCCTATATTGTTCTAAATCTTTTTTAAGTTCTTCATTATTGCTCAATATGAAAACCTTTTTTCTGAGATATAAGAATTTTATTCTTTAATGTATGGATTATAAAAAATTTTCAGTTAATAATTCAAAATCCAATTCCATTGCCGCCGCAGGGAACTCTAACTTAAAATTTATTAATACTTCTGGATGAATTTCTCCAATTTCTCCAATAATAGAACCATTTAAATAGATTTCTCCATATCTACCAGAAATGTAAGTTGGATTTTTTCCTGGCTTTACTTGGTAATTTGAGTAATGACCAAGTGATGTCATTATAAAGTCTAATGTTGATCGCATCTCTGTAAAATCAGCATCCTCATGATAAGTAACTACTGAGAGATGTACTTCCCTCTTAGCACCTGTTTCTTCTTTAGGTGCTAATAATATAACATCCCCCACCTCGAAAATTCTAATTGGTTTTTCCTCAGAACGATTATAAAGAAGAGTTTCCATTAATTTCGGAAGAATTCTTGTACGTGTGGTATTGTATTCCTTAGAAACTGGATTTGCGATTTGAAGTGATTTTTCCTCTTTAAATTCTTGTTTCATATAATTATAATGTTTTTCAGAATTAGATAATATAAAGTTTAAAACTTCTAAATATCCTGCACCGATCATAAGAGTACGTACTTTATTAGAGAAATTTTGGAGGGGATGATACTCTCCAATACATCCTCCTTTAATTGTTTTAGGAATATTAAAATATCCGTACCCAATTCCACATTCTTCCGTAAAATCAACTACATGCATTATATCTCCGCGATAAGCCGGTACCCATATGTCTAGGTACCCTTTCTTCTTAGAGCTTTTAGCATCCATTCTAATTTTTTGAAAACATTTGATCATTTCTGTGGCTGATAAATTCAATCCAATATAGTTATTAATATAATCAATCTTTACTTCCCATTTATTTGGATTTAGATTTGGTGTAATAATTTCTTTTTCACCTTCATAATTTACTTTTACACTTTCTATTATTGCACCCATGTCTGCTAATGTTGTTACTAATATATTTAAAGCTAAATTTACCGCATTAAAATCGGTTCCTGTTAAATCTAAGAAAAGGTTTTGTGTTTGTTCTGTAACTGTCGTTAGTTCCCCATTAATTATTGGTGGAAATGAAAGTACGTCATTATTTTTATCAAAAATAATAGGATATACTTCTTTTTTTTCTAAGATATGAGCATATTCAATTCCTTTCTCGTGTAATAGCAAAATTTCTTCTAAATTCATGGGATACCCATCTCCATGCAAGGGAGTAAAGCTAACAGATTCTGGTTTGACTGCGGTATAACGATATGGAGGAACAACCTTATCAAAATCGTGGACTCCTATTGCTACTTTCTTTCTATCTCTACCAACAGCCCAATGCAAGTGTTCTTGAATATTCATTAAAGTAGCGACTTCATCCTCATCTAAATCGATATTACGGATTACGGCACACACAATATATGGTCTAACTTTTTTAACTGAAGGATCTACGTGTAAAACTATTTCTCCAGATGTAACCTCATATTGAGGTAACCCTAATTCAATTTCGTAATAACCTTTTAATGTTCTTGCAATACCTTCTGGGCTTGAGAAATCAGGTCTATTTGGGTTATATTCCACTTTAATTTTTTGCTCGTCCTCATTAACACCCTCCAAATCAAGGCTAATCCATTGTAAATCGTATTCCAAATCTTGAATGTTTAACTTTTTTCCTACCAGTCTTTCTAATCTTTCAATTTTTAATTCTAATGTTGGAATTCTTTTCACCTCGTTTTTAATAAGCTTGTTGTCTTAACCATTTTATTGGATTGATATACAAATCTCTAATATCTTCTCGTCCGTAATACAACATTGCAATCCGCTCAAGACCTTGCCCCCATGCGAGTACTCTTGTGGGTTCTTTAATTCCGAAAGGGTAGGTTACTTCCGGGCGAAAAATTCCACTTCCCCCCATTTCTAACCATTCA
>Ga0209635_10003811_pt1 | contig 11803 bp, 9 predicted proteins | sample DeeMarSWOR230_32_FD_187463 | JGI IMG/M metagenome (GOLD analysis project Ga0209635, IMG submission 187463) | Marine sediment microbial communities from White Oak River estuary, North Carolina - WOR-2-30_32 (SPAdes) (version 2) | ecosystem: Environmental > Aquatic > Marine > Intertidal zone >...
CCAGTATAGACCCTTTCGGAGGCAACTCGTTTTTGGCAATTGCTTCGACTGCTTTAGCAACTTCATCAGATGCTGGAGGGCATCCGGGTAGGTAGTAGTCTACGTCCACAGTTTGGTCGAGTGTTTTTACTGTATCAAAAAACTCTGGCAACTTCAACTCTCCTTCCGGGACCTTAAAGGAAGTCTTTGGAGTTACGGAGTCGGGGTTATTTGTAGAGGGAGACTGAAGGTATGCCCTTTCAAAAACCTCTTTTCTGTTTGCAACGTTTGCTAGACCTGGGATGCCGCCCTCACAAGCGCATGAGCCGAAGGCTACTAATACTTTAGATTTCTTTCTCAAGAGTTTAGCCATGTACTCTTGTTCTTCGGTTCTAATTGCACCATTGAAGAAACAGACATCTATGTATTTATCTGGAAACGCCTCTACATCTTTATATTTGATGTCCATCGCCACCGGCCAAAAGACAATGTCAGCCATAGCAACGACATCGAGAATTTTCTCGTCTATATCGAGAACTGCGATTTCGCAGCCACCGCAGCTAGAAGCCCAGTAGAAGGCAAATTTTAGCTTTTCCTTTTCCATAATGAATCACAATTGACTTACGAGTTCAGAGGCGTCTACCCTAAGGTCCTTTAAGGCTAATTCGTCGGGGCTCATGCCCATAGCAAGTCCTAATAACTGTGTATAGTGAATAACGGGGATGTGGAATTTTTCGTTGAACTTTCTTTCTATTCTAGCTTGGTTGAGGTCATACATCATGTGACAGAAGGGACATACAGTGATCATGGCTTGTGCCCCAACCGCCCTAATGTGATCAAGTTTTTCCCTAGCCAACTGAAGTGGGATTTCACTGTTTATACCGCTTATTGGGTTGCCGCAGCACTCAGTTTCATCCATGTAGTCCAAGCATTTCGCGCCAGTTGCCTCAATTAGTTTTTTGAGAGTTGTGGGATTTTCCGGATCGTCATAGCCTACGACCTTTCCGGGACGAACCACATGGCATCCGGTGTGCTGCGCCACTTGGAGCTGAGTAAGCGGTTTCTGAATGGTATCCTTTATTTTTTCAAATCCGACATCTTGTGCGAGAACATGGATAAGGTGTTTAACCGTTATCGTTCCCTTAAATTCCATGCCTATTTCCTTCAAGTATTCATTAACTTTCTCCTTGATTTTCTTGTCTTCTTTGAGTTCTTTGTTTACGTGGTTTAGGATACCAAAACATCCGTTGCATAGGGTTATGATGTCTAGGTTTTGTTGCTCCGCTAAACAGAGGTTTCGAGCTGCCAAGGTGAGCATCATGTCGTGGTTTACTGGATCCATCGGATATCCGCAGCAATTAAACTCGGGCATCTCCACCAAATCTACGCCAAGTTTGTCGAGAACTTTTCTGGCAGAAATTTCGTAGCTGGAGAGTCGGTACGGGATCACGCATCCCAGAAAAATTAGGTACTTTGACTCCGGCATTTTAGGTTTTCACCTTTTTAAGTGTCTCGGAAAGACCTGTGATTTCGAAAAGTTTTGCGACGTTTTCCAGGTCAGCTTTTGGCAATGCAGGTAATCCATGCTCCTCTCTCTTCTTAAGACGCATTCCTGAGATGATGTATGCGTAGCCGTTTTTCAGTATGTTAGCAGCTAACTCCTGGTAGACGAGAGGCATGGATCCCTCTCTTACGGTCAAGTTTCGAAGCGCCCTTACAATGTCGGCGATTCCCACATCTTGTGGACAATGGTCGATGCATGTAAAGCAGGTAGAACAGAGCCAAATGACATCATTTGAAAGAACCTTATCTTTCAATCCCAGCTGCACCATTCGTACGAGTTTTCTGGGTCTGTAAAAGTCGTCGAATCGCGCTATTGGACAGTCAGCTGTGCATGTGCCGCATTGGAAGCACAGCATGACCTTTTCTGCGCCTGGAACCTTACTGACCTCATATTTGAATTTGGGGTCCATATCGGTTATTTTGAGCACCATTTTCTCTTCTGTCTCCTTTTCTTCCTTTTTTTCCATTTCACCCATTAATCTTGCCTCCAGCCCTTAAAGGACTCGGTCCAAGTTTCTTTATTTCCTCCGTCATATCCTTAATAACCGTTGCGAATTTGTCTCCCTCCGACGCAGAGACCCATTCTATTCTGAGTCTTTCGGGTTCGATACCAAACTGTGGCAAAAGTTTCTTCAACATCATGACCCTTCTATGCGCTTTAAAATTGCCTGAGATGTAGTGGCAGTCGGATGGGAGGTGGCAACCAGCTACTAGAACTCCGTCTGCTCCGCTTCTAAATGCTTCAAGGATGAAAACCGGGTCCACCCTTCCACTGCACATCACCCGCACAATCCTGACGTTTGGAGGATATTGAATTCGACTTACGCCAGCCAGATCTGCCCCTGCATATGCACACCAGTTGCACAGAAAACCAACAATATTTGGCTCAAACTCAGTCATGTTTCTCCTCCCTCAACGCCGCTCTAACTTGAGCAAGTATTTCATCGTCTGTAAAATGAAGCATACCTATAGCTCCTGTTGGACAGGAGGAACCACAAACGCCACAACCTTTACACAAGGCCTCAAGAACAGTTGAAACCAACTTTCCATCTTTCTCTTCCATCTTGATGGCGCCATATTCGCAAACGGCTTCGCAGATTCTACATCCGCTACACAAGTCTTCGTTGACGCTAGCTATCGCCCCCTCCACTTCCAAAGCCTTTTTGGAAAGAATTGTGATTGCGCGAGCCGCGGCTCCGCACGCTTGTGAAATACTTTCTTCAATTAGCTTCGGTGAATGCGCCAGCCCACATAGAAACACGCCGTCAGTCGCAAAGTCAACAGGACGAAGCTTCATGTGAGCCTCCAAGAAGAATTCGTCCTTACTGAGCGGAACCTTCAACAGTTCTGATATCATTTGGTTGTCCGGATTCGGAATTGTAGCTACGCTCAGCACCAAGAGATCAGGCTTGATTGGTAACCATGTTTTTAAGACGGGTTCCCTGACCAATATCTTCAAGGTTGCGTTTTCTCGTGTAACCTTAGGCTTGTTTTCATCGTCGTACCGTATAAACAAAACCCCTTTACTCGCAGCCTCACGATAGTAGTCCTCGTTGAATCCATATGTTCTTATATCCTTGTACAAAACATAAATGTCGGTTTCCGGATTTAACTCCTTAATTTTCAATGCGTTCTTAACAGCTTGTGCACAACATATCCGTGAACAGTTAGGGCGTTCCTCGTTTCTTGATCCGACGCATTGTATCATCACCACAGTCTTCGCTTTGAACTCGCCCTTAGCCAATCTTTCCTCCAGTTCACGCTGCGTCAACACCCTTTCGTCATTTCCATACAAATACTCGGTTGGCTTGTACTCAACGGCTCCCGTTGCCACTATCACAATACCATGGTCAATCTCCTTTTTTTCGCCGTCGTGGTTCAGTGTAGTTTTGAAGTTTCCGACGTATCCCTCTATGCTGGAAATTTCCGAGCCCAGGTAAACGTGAATCTTCTCGTTTTCAGTGACCTCTTTAACAATCGAGCTTAGCCGCTCTTGTGGATTTTCACTTCCTAGCACATAGTGAATGTGGCGCAGGTTCCCTCCAAGCTCCTTCTCCTTCTCCACCAAGTGAACCTCAAAGCCCTGTTTCGCCAGTTCCAACGCACCAGTCATCCCGGATAAGCCGCCGCCTATGACTAGGCCCACGGGAACAACATTAATCATAGGCTTTTTCAGAGGTCTCAACAGGCGAGCCTTAGCCACGATCGACCGTACCAAATCTTTAGCTTTCTTCGTTGCTTTCTCATGGTCGTGCATGTGTACCCAGCTACACTGGTCTCGAATGTTCGCCATCTCGAAAAGGTAGATGTTAAGTCCTGCTTCTCTAATTGTTTCTCTGAAAAGCGGTTCGTGGGTTCTTGGGGTGCAAGACGCCACAACCACGCGGTTAAGGTTATACTCCTTTATATTTTCTCTAATTCTCTCCTGCGTGTCTTGTGAGCACGTATATAGATTGTGCTCAGCATAAGCAACATTTGGTAGAGTTTTAACGTACTCCACCACCTCTGGAACATCAACTACGCCACCTATGTTTATGCCACAGTGGCACACAAAAACTCCGATACGCGGTTCCTCACCAGATACGTCTATTTCTGGCGGAAGCTCCTTCGCAACTGTTAGCTTTCCCCTCTCTGGGGCGATCAAGCTGGCTGCTCTCGCTGCAGCCCCGCTTGCCTGAGCAACGCTCTCCGGGATATCTTTCGGAGAGGAAAACGCGCCGCAAACGTATATTCCAGGCCTAGTGGTGTCCAGTGGTGAGAAGGTTTGGGTGGAGCAGAAATTGTATTTGTTTAGTTTGATACCCAGCGTTTTAGCTAGTTCCTCGGCGTGTTTGGGTGGTGTCATCCCAACTGATAGTACCACGAGATCGAATTCCTCTTCCTTTGGCTCTTCTTCTACAACATGTCTCACTATAAGATTCTGTGATCCTGCTACTTCCTCTACGGTGGAAACTCTGGACCTAACGAACTTCACGCCATGTTCTTTTTCTGCCCTACTGTAGTAATCGTCAAACTCTTTTCCATAAGCGCGTATATCCATGAAGAATATTGTGCATTGAAGATCTGGGCTGTGTTCCATGGCGATTACTGCCTCCTTGATGGCGTACATGCAGCAGGCGGAGGAGCAATAATTGTTTCCAAGCTTGGCGTCTCGGGAACCAACGCATTGGATAAAGGCTACTCTTCGCGGGACTTCGCCGTCAGAAGGTCTTAAAACCATTCCGCCGTAGGGTCCGGAGGCGCTTAGAATGCGCTCAAACTCGATGCTGGAAATCACGTTTGGGTATCGGCCGTAACCGTATTCACTCTTGAGGCTGGGGTCAAACTCCTCGAAACCAGGCGCCAGGACGACTGATCCAACGTCTAGTGCAATTTCTTTTTCCTTTTCATCGTATTCGATTGCATCCGCCTTACAAATCTCTTGACACGTTCCACACCCGATACATTTGTCTCTATCTATAGCGAAGACCAATGGAACCGCTTGTGGATACTTGACGTAAATCGCACCTCTTTCACTTAGACCTTGATTGAATTCGTCTATCGCTTCAACAGGACACTTCTGAGCGCACACACCACAACCAGTGCACTTCTCTTCATTGACACACCTAGGTCTCCTTACTAGTTTAACTTTGAAGTGTCCCTCTTCACCATCGACGCTCCTTATTTCCCCACCCATTACCAACTCGATGTTAGGATGTCTTCCAGCGGTAACGAGTTTGGGCGCGAGGATACACATTGCACAGTCATTGGTTGGGAAGGTTTTGTCCAGTTGGGTCATAGTGCCTCCTATGGTTGGCGATTCGTCCAGTAGGTAGACTTTGATTCCTGAGTCTGCGAGATCGAGGGATGCCTGTATGCCCGATATTCCGCCGCCGACAACTAGTACGGCTCCTACTTTGTCTGTCATTGTCCCACCTCCAGCGCAGTATATAACGGGGAGGTTCTCTCGACTCTGTCAACAGTGATCAAGCCTCTTCGTCTCATAACCACTATGTGACGCAGCACCATCTGGGAGTCCAAATCCAGGCGTTTAGACAACTCCTTGACGGACAAGGGTTCATTCTTAACCAAAAGATAGATTCTGTTGCGCACGTACTCTGTGTCAATTATCTCGTCAAGGACTTTATCAAGCTCCTCCTCTGAGACCTCTTCTCCATATACATTTCCATCGTCAATCATTGTTTTTTCTCTGCCCACCAGCAGTCGCAGTCTAAAGTCTTCTGCCGCCGCCTTGGCTGCTAATACACCTGCCAGTATGTTCTTGTCTGGTTTGTCTCCAGCCAAGGGGGATGGACCCAGTTTTTTCAGTTGATCTGTGAAGTGCTTAACTAGCTCTGCGAATCGTCCGCCCTCCGATGCGGAGACCCATTCCAGTCTGAGACGTTCCGCTTCCAAACCCGTTCGCGCCAGAAGTTTTTTCAACATATCTATCTTACGTTCAGCTTGAAGGTTGCCTGTTATATAGTGACAGTCGCCAATGTGGCAACCCATTACCATGACGCCATCAGCGCCTTGGGCAAGCGTTTCCAGAACGATAACCGGGTCAACTCTCCCGCTGCACATCAACCTTATTACCCTTATGTTTGTCGGGTAGGATATCCTGCTGACTCCTGCCAAGTCAGCGCCGGCGTAAGAACACCAGTTGCAGAGGAATCCAACGATTTTCGGCTCAAAGGTCATGCGAAGGGCCTCCCCAAAGCAGCAAGAGCTTGGGCGGTCACCTGTTCCTTGGTGAAGTGACACATTTCAATCGCGTTCTCTGGGCAACTCGCCGCGCATACTCCGCATCCCTTGCAGACAACTTGCGTTATCCTAGCAACTCCCTTCTCGTCCTTCTCTATGGCGCCGTATGGACAAAGTTTTACACAAGTTCCACAGCCGCTGCAAAGGTTCTCGTCTACTACAGCCGTTATGGCCTCGGTTCGTAAACGTTTAACAGCCATGGGAATAGCTGCCCTTGAAGCAACTCCAAACGCTTGTGATACGCTTTCCGCGGTGTCCTTTGGACTGTGGGCTGTGCCACACACATAGATTCCATCTGTTGCGAAGTCGATAGGTCTTAGCTTGACATGCGCTTCAAAAAAGAATCCATGTGGGCCGAGCGAGACCTTGAGTATTTGGGACAACTCCTTTGTATCTTCGTGCGGGATAAGGGGCGTCGATAATACGACTAGGTCGCTGGGGATTTCAATCTCACTGTTAAGGAGGGCATCATAAATCTTAACAACCAATTTTCCGCTTGGCCCAGAGGTAACCTCGGGCGGTCTTTCTTGAACATATTTGATGAACTGGATGAATTTGCTCCGAGCATCTAGGTAGCATGTTTCATATTCTTTCCCGTATGTTTGAAGATCGCGGAAAAGGATGTAAATTTCTGCTTCTGGAAATAACTCCTTTATGAGTGTAGCATTTTTGATGGCTGTCATACAGCATATTCTTGAGCAATAGGTTCTTCCTTTCTCTTCTCTAGCGCCTACACATTGTATCATTACAACTCTCTGTGGTCTCTCCAATTGTCTGGTTTTTAGGAGTTGCTCCAGTTGAAATTGCGTAATGACGTTATCAAATTGCTTATATCCATACATTCCAATAGGCTCGAAATTGGCTGCTCCGGTGGCAACTACTATTGTGCCAATCTCAAGGTTCAAAGTCTTTGATTTCCCTTTTTCAACGGTGACCCTGAAGTTTCCTATGAACCCTTTGACTTGCTTAACAACAGTTGACGTTAACACTTTTATGCGCTTGTTTGACTTCACAGCGTTAACGACTTGGTTTAGGCGCTCAGAAGCATCTTGCATGGTTGGGTACAACTTGTGTAGGTGTCTGAGCATACCTCCGAGTTCTGGCTCTTTCTCGACAATGTGAACTTCAAAACCTTGATTGGCAAGGCAGAGTGCAGCTGTCATCCCTGAGATGCCACCGCCGATAACTAGGGCCGAAGGCGTTACGTCTATTTCTGGCTCCTCTTGCGGCTTGAGTTTACGCGCCTTGGCGACAGCCATCCGGACTAGGTCCTTTGCCTTCTCGGTAGCCTTTTCAGGCTCGTGCATATGTGCCCATGAGCATTGATCTCGGATGTTTGCCATCTCGAAGAGATATTTGTTTACACCCGCTTCTTCGCATGCTGCTCTGAACAGTGGCTCATGGGTTCTAGGTGTGCAAGAAGCAACGATGACCCTATTAAGATTATGCTCTTTTATGCCTTCTTTTATCTTGCTTATACCTACTGAGGAGCATGTGTAAAGATTATCCTCGGCGTAAACAACATCAGGTAACTTTTTTGCGTACTCGACTACTTTTGGTACGTTTACTATGCCGCCTATGTTGATTCCACAGTGACAAATGAAAACGCCAATTCTTACTTCATCATTTGCTCCCATTGCCCACGCCTCCCCTTGAAGATGTTAACGCTATTTCCTCCGCCGCCTTTGCTGCTGCTCCGCTTGCTTGTGCAACTGACTCAGGGATGTCCTTAGGTCCTTGACAGTATCCGCACATGAAAACGCCTGATAAGTTTGTGTTAAGGGGCTCAAACAGTGGATCTTTGGCTTTGAAGAAGGTGTATTCGTCGAGCTCCACTTTAAGGATTTCTGCTAATCTTTCGTTGTCTCGTCTAGGAACTAAAGCTGGGCACAGCACAACCAAATCCACTGTTATTTCCTTCACTTTTCCATCTACAACGTTTTCATACCGAATTACGAGATCTCCCGTTTTTGGGTTTTCTTCAATTTTGCCGGGGTGCCCTTTAATGTACTCTACGCCGTACTCTGTCTTGGCTCTATTTACAAATTCTTGAAATCCCTTTCCGAAGACTCTAAGATCGATATAAAGGATGTAAATCTTGGATTCCGGGTTATGTTCTTTGATTAACATCCCCTCTTTTGTGGCGTATGCACAACATACGCTAGAACAGTAGGGAAGTTCTCCTCGTTGGCTTCTGGAGCCGACGCATTGGATGAAAGCAATTGTTTTAGGTACCTTTCCGTCTGAGGGTCTTATCAAGTGTCCTCCAGTTGGGCCTGAAGCGGAAAGCAACCTTTCAAGCTCTAAACTTGTTATAACATTTTGGTATCTGCCATAGCCGTACTCGCTTATCCTCCGGGCGTCAAAAATGTCGAAGCCCGTTGCCACGATGATGGCACCAACTTTCAATTCGATCTCTTCTGGTTCTTGGTCAAGATTGACAGCTTCCGCTCCGCATACTTTTTCGCAGAGCCCACATTTTAAACAGTTTTCTTCGTCAATGGTGTACACAAGTGGAACAGCCTGAGGTAATGGGACGTAGATGGCTTTACGAATGCCAAGACCCATATCAAACTCGTTTGGAACCTCAACTGGACAGTTCTGAGCGCAGATTCCGCAGCCTGTACACTTCTCTTCGTCAATGAATCTTGGCTTCTTAAGAATTTTGACCGTGAAGTTTCCAGCTGAGCCTTTAACTTCTTGCACTTCCGAGTATGTTAATAACGTTATGTTGGGGTGGCGGTAACATTCGATCATTTTTGGCGCGAGGATGCACATTGAACAGTCCATTGTTGGAAAGGTCTTGTCCAGCTGCGCCATTCTGCCGCCGATGCTCGGAGATTTCTCTAAGAGGTAAACCTTCAATCCACGGTCAGCTAAATCTAAACTCGCTTGTATCCCAGCGATTCCTGCCCCAACGACAAGAATTCCTTGATTTTGACTCAAGTTTAGGCCTCCCCCGCATGCTTTGATAGTTCCATCCGCCACTCTTCAGATCCTTTACGGATCACATCTCGAACGCGGATTTCCATCTAATCTTGATTTTTAGAATCATCTACGTATCTAAACTCTCTTATTAATATAGCGCTATTGACCTGAATAAGAAATAATGCTTGCTTGCATGCATGCGAAGCATGAAGTAAGGCGCGCACAAGAGGTAAAGATCTTTTTTGGAATCGTTTATATAATTCATGCGTCAAGAATATATATCATAATTAGGAGAGATGGGGAACTTGAGCGAGTTGGAACCCAGTTTCATGCATGAAGTTGCGAACACCCCAAGGGGTGAAGGTATTCTTGCATGTATTCAATGTGGAAGGTGCTCAAGCAGCTGCCCCATTGCAAGATTAGTCGACGAGCATAACCCAAGACGACTAATGGAAATGATCATCTTAGGTTCACGAGACGAAGTCCTACGCACTAAATTACCATGGTACTGCCTATCCTGTTTCACCTGTTTAGACAGATGCCCTCAAGGCGGCGATGTTGCTGAAGTCATGTTCGCCATCAGAAACCTTGCTGTGAGGGAGGGAAACGTTCCCGATGGATTTGCAGCTCAAGCGGGAAATCTTATTGAAACTGGACGCGTCGTGACTCCCACTATGATGATGAATAAAAAGAGGGAGAAACTAGGTTTATCTAAAGGCCCTTCAACAGCGACAGAGGAGGTTCAAAAAATCTTGAAAAAAATAGGGCTTGACAAAATGATGGCCTCTAGACAGAAGGTGAGAGAATGAAATACGCTATGTTTTGGGGTTGCCTCATACCTGCGAGGGAGCCCAACTATGAGGTTTCAGTAAGAAAAGTTATGCCAGCTTTTGGGGTTGAGCTGGTTGAAATGGAAGGGACTAACTGTTGTGCGCCATTTGGTATTCAGTCGCTGGACTATATGAGCTGGTTGGCACTAGCTGCAAGGAACCTTTGCATAGGGGAAGAGATGGGTCTTGATATCGTGACTTTGTGCAATGACTGTTACGAGTCACTTTTGATGGTAAATAATATGTTAAAGGCAGATCCTGAACTTAGGAATCAGGTGAACGAGATACTTGCGGAAGTGGATAAGGAGTACAAAGGAAAGACAGATGTAAAAAACATGGTTGACGTTCTCTACGATGATGTTGGGTTAGAGAAAATTAAAGACGCTGTTAAGAATCCATTCACGGGATTGAAGGTCGCAACGCAGCCTGGATGCCACTTAACAAAACCCAGGAAAATACATTTTGGTGAAAGAGAATTTGATGTGCTAGATGAACTTGTAAGGGCTACTGGCGCTGAAACGATAGATTATGACCGGAGACAGAGTTGCTGTGGAGGCCCTCTACGAGGTATAAATGACGAACTCGCGAGAGACGTGGCGAGAATGAAGCTTATCAGCATAAAAAATGCGGGTGCAGACTGCATCGTTACGGTTTGTCCATTCTGCTTCCTAGAGCTTGATATGAGCCAATTGGAGATCAAAAGGCACTTCAAAGAGGAGTATAACCTACCTGTTCTGCACTTTGCAGAGCTTCTTAGAATGGCGATGGGAATGAAGTTAGATAACTGGGAAACAAAGTTGCATAGGGTTCCGTTAAACCCGCTTCTAAAGGATAAATTACAGGAGGGATGATCTTGGAACAACCAGCCGTATTGGTTATCGGAGGAGGAATATCGGGTATGCAGGCTTCGTTTGATCTGGCAAGCCGAGGAATCAAAGTATATCTTGTGGAGAAGTCTCCGAGCATCGGCGGCAGAATGGCGCAGCTGGACAAGACCTTTCCAACAATGGACTGTTCAATGTGCATCCTCGCGCCAAAAATGATCGAATGTTCTCACCATCCAAACGTTGAATTGCTCACGTATTCAGAAGTGAAAGGAGTTAAAGGATCACCGGGAAATTTCACAGTGAAGGTTGTCAAAAAATCCAGATACGTGGATATCTCAAAGTGTACTGGTTGTGACGTGTGCGTAGATAACTGTCCGGTAGAGGTTCCCAACGAATTCGATGAGGGCCTTGGGATGCGAAAAGCTATCTACATGCCCTTCCCACAAGCGGTGCCTAGAGCAATGACGATCGACAAAGAAAACTGCATAGAATGTGGGCTTTGTGAAAAAGTGTGTGAAGCTGGAGCGGTTGATCTTGATCAAGAACCAGAAGAGATCGAATTGAAAGTTGGCGCCATCATTGTGGCAACGGGCTTTGACATTTTTGATCCCTCTCAGATTCCTCCATATGGTTATGGACGCCATAAAGACGTGATAACGGCTTTAGAGTTGGAGCGCTTACTTTGTGCGTCCGGTCCAACTGGGGGACACTTGACAAGGCCCTCTGACGGAAAGATACCGAAAACAATTGCTTTCATACAGTGTGTGGGTTCAAGAGATAGACGGCATGGGAACCCCTATTGCTCTAGCATTTGTTGCAAGTATGCGGTTAAAGACGCCGTTCTGATTAAGGAACATGTTCCCGACGCTAGAGTTTGCATTTTCTACATAGATCTCCGAGCGTTTGGAAGAGGCTTTCAAGAATTTGTAAATA
>Ga0209635_10003813_pt1 | contig 11795 bp, 17 predicted proteins | sample DeeMarSWOR230_32_FD_187463 | JGI IMG/M metagenome (GOLD analysis project Ga0209635, IMG submission 187463) | Marine sediment microbial communities from White Oak River estuary, North Carolina - WOR-2-30_32 (SPAdes) (version 2) | ecosystem: Environmental > Aquatic > Marine > Intertidal zone >...
AGTCGAATATATTCGGAAAGTAGCTCAAGCTTTTCTAGACTGAATCGCCTTTTCAAATAGCCTCCACCAATGAAAATCATGACACGTTCAAGAGACTTTTCAGAATCACCGCCTACAATTCTTGGCGTCAACTACACCTTACCGCTATTTCATCTTAGGTTGCATTAGGTAATTTAAGGAGAAAACTTCTACATGGTGCGGGGGGTGGGATTTGAACCCACTTGGTGACTTCGTTCCCTCACTTGTATTTTCCAACTTAACACACCACATTGATTCCGCCATTATCGACTTACTACTGTAGTGATAAAAGTATTTAATAGTTACTGCAGTTGTGATAAGAAGTGGGGAAGATGCATGAGAGAGTATGTCCTTACTGAGAAAGAGAGAGAAATAGTAAGACAGTACCTGAAAGATGGCACCAAACTCTATGGTTTTTATCAATTAGTGAGCAGAGGGAAAAGGAATCTTCTACGCCTTCGAGAAGATTTAGAATTGCTTGAAAAGATTCTGAAAAAAAGAGAGTGACATCGTGTTAGAACAGGAATTAAGGAGAAAGTCCATTCGGTTCTTGCTTGAGGTGACATTGAGATGCCTGTTCCATTTAGAGTGTATATGGACACAGATGTTTTGATCTCAGCAATTCTGGAATCTGATCCAGAGTGGCAACTTGATCACAAGGGTGAGGCGAAAAGCAGGAGCCAGGTAATTCAAGCATCAAGCAAAATCTTCACAGCAGATTATATGTATAGATACAAACCAAAAACCTCCGTCTACTCAATAAGTGAGTTCATTTCAAAAGGAAGAAGGAGGTTCGGAAAGACTTTTGCGGAGATGTATAAATTGATCAGCAAAGAGGTCTTCCCCAGATGTGAAGTGATAAATGCAGAGTTACATCAACAAGGGCAGGGACTACCAAAAATAGATTCGCAATGGGAAAAACATTTCATCTTTTCTGACATTCACTGCAAGGGCGACATGATTGACCGAAAGGACAAACAGCCATTGAGCATAAAAGATCTCAAATTCATCTTGAGTTTGACATCAACTGGTGTGTATCACTCGAAGATGGGAGGAGTAGCATTTGGACCACCTTATCCCGATTTGAATAATGTAAAAATAGTGAAGTTAAAATCCATAAAATGCAGTGCACCTGCTTATGAGATCTTGCTGTTCACCAAAGCGTCAGAGATCGCAAATGAATACAATCTTCATCTGGGAGATGCCCTCCATGTTTTATATGCTCAAGGTAATGCTGAGATTATACTAACAAATGATGCGAAGTTCCACAAACAATGGGATGATAATCCTGAATTTCGCCAGAAATCAGGGTTGCAGGTCAAGAACACTGTGGATTTTGTAAGATCATGTCAAAGCAGAAGGTGGCTCATATAGAAAGACCGCGATTCTGGGCTATCCTACTTCTTTTTCTTCTCTTCTGCAATTCTGGATTGCCTAACCCATTTCTTCATCCTTGTTCTTGTTTTCTGAAAAAGGTGTGGAAATAAGTCAGCAAATTCTTTAGCAAGTTCTCTATTTCTCCTGAAAAATTCTATTTCTCAATCTTTCTGTCCCGAGTTTTACCATTCTGGAAAAATTGTCATGGAGTTTCTTTCTTGAAGTTCTTCTCCATAAATCTCTAATGAGACTCTGTAATAAATCGTAGATAGACCTAACATTTCCGAAGAAGTGTTCCAAGTCCGTTGTGATTAGATTACTTGTTAACACGTCTTTTGTGTTTCTATATAGATCGAGAAAAATGAAGTATTTCTCCACGACAATACCACAGTTCTCAATGTCTCGAATGATCCCGAGCATGGTATGAATCACAGAATCGAATAAATAATACCTTGCGATAGTATCAATTAGTCTCAGGTAGATATCGTTGGTTTCATCAATGACGGATTCTGCATAGTAACAACTTTCAACTGGTTCGGCGAATATCAATGTCAGTTTCTTTCCTTGTGGAACGAACGTCTTGAACTTGTTATCTGCTTTGTCAAGATAAGGTTGAAGAAAAACGATTCTACCATCTGAAGGTATATAATCGATGTAAGGAACTTTTTTCAATTCATTTTTGTAAACTCCAGACAAAGATCAGCCCCCAATAGACTACTCCTGCATGATGACCCCTCTCAAAGTTCGTCTCAATTAGATGGTTTCATCTTCATTTTTCATGAATCAATCTTCCCACCAAAGCGGATCTCAATACACTTTTTGTATTGTCTGACATTTTCCTCTGTATTCTCGGTTGCTCCGATAAGACGACCAAGAGAAAGGATCTGCAAATCAATCGATAATCGATATATCATTTCTTCGTTTTGAGGTAATCCATTGACATGGAAGAAATAGTGCAGATACTCATGAAGGATCATCCCAACCAATTCGTCTAAAAAGGCATCATAGTCTCCTAATGCCAAATCCCATGTACCTGTCAAGTTCAGGTGGATTACTTTTTCTTTGTATGATGTCTCGCCTTCATGAACCCCAAGTTTCTCTTTATGGTATAACAAATCACGAGTTGACGCCTTATTTCGGATATGAACCTCAATGTCATACATGCTTATGCCTTAGTATCACATAGAACATTTCTCCTTAAAGCATTAATGCAACTTTAGATGAAATACTGCATTCTTATTCATTGGAGAAAGGGGGTGATGTGATGCTGAAGAAGAAACACGTTCTGACAATCATGAGTGTTGCAGTACTTTCTTTCCTCATTGGAACAATGTTCAACTTGTCAACGGTAGTCTCAGGTGGTAGCAGTAGTCCTTGGGACAGAGTTTGGGCATCAATTTCTGAACTTCAAACCAAAGTAGACAGTCTAAACGCAACATTGACTGAAATGAATTCAACCCTGGAATCTCTTGAAGGATACGTTGAAACAATGATGACTGGATACGTAAACCCACCTGCATATGACAGTGGATGGAAAAACCTCGGTGCCCCACCAGTATACGTGACTTTCACGCATAACCTGGGCACAACAGAAGTATTCGTGTATATCGTTGGAAAAGAATTCGGAGCAGACACCATACATCAATGGTATATTGGCGGAGGCGGTGGGGGGAACCGTTTCGGTACTTGGTGGTATGACTTGGACATATCTCGAGTAACGGTTTACAGATGTGGCGATGATTACATGTGGGATCAAGTTCGAGTTATGATATGGAAAATCTCCGAACCGCCCACATAGTTTCATTGAATACAGAAGTCAAACAAGATCCACAGAACCAAGGGAGGTGATGTGTTGATTAAGAAAAGATACCTGCTGATTATTTCTGTTACGTTAGTCTCTATCATATTTGGAAGTCTGCTCTACAACAGTATTGCACAAGCAGGAAAACCAGAACCAACATTACAGAAGGATGCTGTGGAAATCGACGTTTTAGAATGGGTGACTCGTCAATGGGAATCAGGTAGTGCCAGTGGAAGGGAGTGGGGAATATATGTTCGAGAGGGTTGGTCTGCGGACTTCTCCTTCGTTTTCTCGCCCAAGCAAAGCATCTTTAATGTGACAAACGCAGTTATTGTTGTATACGCTACAGGCAACATTCAGAACTTTGTGCTGAGCATTAATAATGTAGATTTCACTGTTGGTGATGTTCAATTTCCTTCAGATTTGCCGAGCACAAAACTTGTTCAACTGGACACAAATCTTCTACAAATCAACGAAGGCATAAACCTACTTACACTTTCAGGTTCAGGACTTAGTTTTCTATCCGTCTATAAGATATCACTATTCATCGAATATGAGTATCAAGCATGATGAAGGCAGGAAACCAAAATCCTCAACAGATAAAATCGGACTCCTGATTGATCAGATCTGATTCAAAGAAACACTGATAGATTTGACGATGGTAGATGGAAGATCATTCAATGGTCATTTTCAGACTTTCCAAGACAACTTGAGTAAGCAGGGGAATGACCCAAGTTGCATTCTTCTTTAACCATTTCCATAATTTGTGAATCTTACCCAGGTCAGGTTCTTTCTTTTTGAGTTCTTCTTCCAATCGAGTCAGGTATTTGTTGACTTCCTCTCTCAGATCTTCTTCGATATCTGTTTTCTTGTTGGTAATCTCATGAGCATGCTGAAAGACATTAGTCACCTGTCGGTGCAGATTAACCTGTGAGTCAACTGCTTGAATGACAGTTCCATAAACATCACCGTGAATTTCTTGAAGTATGAATGGGAATTGTTTACTATACATCTCCTTATTCTCGATCACATCTATGCCAAATGCTGTTATTCGAGCATGGATCCAAGAATGAATTACCTCAAAGAGTCTGACAAGCATCTTTTCCTTAAGATAAAAAATATTGAAATCCAACTGTTTTTCAGGAATCTGCAGAATCTCTTTCATTCTCTCTCTGGTCAGACCCCCTATATTAGAGGGGTTCTCTTGGTCAAATCTGTACAAAATTTCCAATATTTCATGTCGGATTTCATTTTGGTCAATTGAAGGCATGTTAGAGGGTTACTCATCCAATTATTTAAGATACTTGTAAAGCAAGATGAAGCAAAGAACCATCAATTCCTACTGACTTTGTCTGGATCTGTAGTATCTATATGCAAAACCGATACTTGAGGCGACAATTCCCACAGCAATCAGGAAAAATCCATAAGCAGAATAAGGATGCCATGTTGCGTCTATTCTAATGAAATATGTGAAACCTCCAACAGCACTGATTTCATCTGCCCAAATCAAAACCGTATAGTTTGTCTCATATGGTGTTACCCACGACAAAGAACCTTCTTCGGATGGTCCATCATATACATGGTAGTCGAAATCTACATTGCTAAATCTAAATGCCATATAAGGGGGTTCAAGAATTCCTTGTCGTCGATTATTCCATGCTTGGTCAATAACGTAAAGTTCAGACGCATTTATCAATATCACATACAAACGTCCATATAACATGTCGAATAAAGATTCCTTCACATTATAGTCAATTCTTATCTTCACATTCTTGGGTATTGTCCCTAAGTCAGACGCACTCACTGGACGACCCCAATATAAAAACTCAAACTCTCCTTCTTCATGAGATGATTGAGGAAATATCATCAGTACGACCCCAAGTATCAATACAATAATGCCAAAAACCAGAACTGCGTTTCCGACAGATGATCCTTTCCTTCTTTTCCTTGCTGTGGCAGAACTGGATCTTGCTCTTGGTTCCTTCTCTGATTCAACGGCATCTTTTGATTCTGATGTGTTATATGATAACTTCTTCTTCAGTTCCTTCGGAATTGGTTTTTCAAATGCCCTCGAGTCAAGAAATGCCTCGATCTTTGCTCTTGTAATTTCTTCCTTAACCTTGAATTCTTCCATCTTTTCCTTAGTGTATGGATAGTCTGGATGACCATCTTTCCTCCTCTGCTCATTTTCAACAAAATTCTTCCATGCAGAATCTCTAGTTGTTACCTGAACGGAACTAAAAACTGCTAATCTCGGTTCCAAGTGCTTCTTGCAGAACCATCTTTCGCAGTAGATACACTGATATACTCTCTTCCTTGAAGAAACACCTTCTTTAACTTTGCATTCAGGACACACATCCAAACGGTACTTTCTCTTGGACATACCTGACAACCCACAAAAAAAACAAAACATTTCTTCTATGGTTATTAGACACTCACATTCTCAAGATGAAACAGACGTTTACCCCTTGGTGGCCTTGAGAAATTTCCAACTACCTAATATATTCTTCTTATAATGATGAAGCAAACCACATCTTCGGCATATCAGGATTCTTGTGCCTTTCCGAGCATCAAGTTCAAGCAGTTCTAAGACACCTTTGCAGTCAGCACATTTTCCAGTATGCTGTCTCTTTTCTTCAAACATTTGAGATCACTTCAACCTATCTAACTATGCCACCACAATTCGGGCACTTTGCCAACGTAGATTCTACCAGCATTCCACAATATGGACATTTGACCTTCACGATTTCCTTAATGATTTCTTTGACTTCTCTTTGCGGAACGCCAACTTGTGTTCTTCTGGCAACTTCAATTTCTGTCTTCCAACTCTGTGGATCATTAACATTAAACTCGTATCTGGGAACACCAAATGACCTTTGGTCTCTAACCGTGTTTATTGCAAGTTTCTTGAATGGCCCAACTCCAGTAACAGATACTTCGGATATTCTCTCAAAAGGCAAATTTACCGCAGAATACTTTCCTTTGAAGACTATCCCTCTTTTTTCATAGTCAAAGGAAATCTTCTTGTTTGTTAAGTAAAGCGTACCCCTCGTGCCGTGATATTTCGCTTCGTCCTTTAAGAGAACCTTCTCGTCAGGAGAAAGAGAAACCATTCTAACTCATCTTTTCAATTCTATTCCACATTCGGGACAGGCAGGTTTCTTGAATACCAAACCGACTTTTGGGCAACAATCTTGGCAGAAGACTTTCTGGCAACGTGTACACTGCCATGCCGATGGTTTCATAAAACCGCCCACTTGTTTTCCGCATACAGAACAGAACCCTCTAACCATACTGCGTCAACTCCCAATGTTGCATGTTAGGAGCATTTATCCTTTAAATTATTTATGCAACTTCAAATGGGAATGGGCAAATAACTGTTTGAGAGTTTAATGTTATAAACCTCTTGTTGCTGATTGGGAATTGAACAGTCATGTTGATTTCAATGTTCGTATCGTTGCTTTTGGCAAGAAAGTCCAAAGGAAAGGTCTTCGTCTTGTTGATGACAGCAGTTTTGATTCTTATGTCCGTTTCATCCATTGGTTTCCCAAGTGTTTGGGGTTCATATGGTTGTGACACATTCTGGCAGGTAAACTCACGGACTATTCCACTTTCGTACCCATTCCATGTCAACATTTTTAATAGTCGCCATGCAACGATTAATCTTCTCCGATACCGCACTCCACCAACATATGATATGGAACTCTTCCTTTTCGTGTTCATGATAGATGAATTGTCCTTAATCAGTTTCCAAGTGAGTCATATAATCCTCTTAGTCTCATTCTTCTTATTGATTAACCTTGTAGGTGCAGTATTCGGTTATTGGATAAACAAGACAACATTAATATGCTTAGAGGAAGATTACTCGTAACATTCATCACAGTTTCCAATATTGTCTTTTCTATCATATGGTTCACCAAGTCCATCAAAATAACAGCAAGAATAGGCAAGTAACTGTTCGGGAGTTTGACGTTATAAACCTCTTGTTGCTAATTGGGAATTGAACGGTCATGTTGCTTTCAATGTTGGTATCGTTTCTTTTGGCGAGAAGATTCAGAATGAAGATATTTTTGCCTTTGATTACTGCTGTAATAATGTTCATATCTTACTTTTCCGTGGGTTTGCCAATTATGGCTTTGACAGGCAGTGATTTTCCAACGCCAAGCCACTATCCAATTCCACTTTCATTTCCTTTTTACTCCGTTGATAAAACTCATCCTGAGCGTCCTCTTCTATGGGAATTATACGAACTCTACTTTCTGAACTACAAAATTATAGAATATTGGCACTTCAAATATAGTGACAGGGGTGTTTACGATTGGCTTTTTATTCATTATTTCCTATTTATCAACACAGTGAGTGCAATTCTGGGGTACGGATTAAGCAAGGCAAAATCCATATGGAGATATTTCGCCAGAAGAAGACCTGAAACGGAGATAACTTGAAATTCCCAAAAAAATAGGGGGAGTTTTCGTGAGACTCTCTGCTTGTGTTACTTCCGTTTTCTGAACAGTTTTGCACTGTCGATTTCTGTGACGTATTCATATCCAGACTCTATCAGTTGAGTTGCTTCCCCAACGGTCTTGGCAACCCTGCAAACCCACTCGTCACTCTCAAAGTTTATGAGGTGAGTGTAGATCAAGGTAGTCTCTATTTTCCTGTGTCCCATCTGCTGTTTAGTGAAGAGAATGTCTTTGGTCCTGTGGTAGGTCATTGTTCCGAAATAATGCCGTAGGTCATAGAGGCGTATGGTTCTGAGTGTTGGATCATGCAGTTTCTGAGACAAATCATTGCGGTATCGTCTCCACGCCTCTGAAATTCGTTCACTCTTTGGGAAGGGTCTCTCTTTCGGATCTTCACTCAACCATCTTTTCAACATGGCAAGGGTGGAAGGTTTAACCTTCAACAATCTCGGGTTGTGTCCTTTACAGGCAGGTGAGTGAATCAGTCCTCTTTCAAGATCCATGTCTCTCAAAGTAGTCCTGTGCAGTTCTTCGGGCATCATCCCTGTGTCTCTGAGAACGCAGAATATTGTTGCGTATCTCCGTGAACTTCCTGCGATGATCTTCTCAATCGCCTCTGTTGTTGGAACCTTGGGCAGTCTGCGTTCTCGTTTGTATCTTGGTTTGATCCAACTGATTCCATGAGTTTTTGCATAGTAGTCGTATGCCTTCACAAGATTGTCCTTGTATCCGTTTGAAACCGACTTCTCAGCGATATGCCTCTTAACATCTTCAGGGTCCTGTAGATTGCACCCTTTCAGTAAAGACCTCAATCTACGCCCAACAACCGAGATAGAACTCTCTGGATATCCTTGACGTTTCATCCACAACAAAGTCTCAACGATGTTTCCACGTAATTCCAGCAGGTCCTGTCCAAAGTGCGGGGTGTGGGGTTTGAACCCACGCAGGCCTACGCCATCAGGTCCTAAGCCTGACTCCTTTGACCAGACTCGGACAACCCCGCTTGTTTTCATCTGTTCTGCTGGAACAAGTCTTCGATTAATGTTACTTAAATTTATAGATTCGAAAACAGCTGTTGCGACTTCATGAGAAGCTTTACGTTTATTGAAATAAGCACTCAGAAAACCAGAATTACATGGATCTGTTAGATTCTTCCGAAAACGCAAATTGCTCAAACTCTCAACTTTCTTCACTTATCTAAGAATTTTGCCATTATCACGTCATCAACGTATGTTTCTTCAATTCTATACTGTTTCTTACTTACTCCTTCAATTTTGAACCCAAATTTCTTATACAATTCTATTGCTGGCTTGTTTGTTGAAAACACTGTTAAAGAGATTTTCTCCAGTGCTTCTTGTAGCTTTGTCCACTCAGCTATGTATTTCATCATGGCATTTCCGATGCCCACTCCTCTGAAATCTTTCAGAATCGTGATGCCCAAGAATCCAACATGTTTGTTCTTCTCAAATTTCCCTCTCACTAAACTTGCCATACCAACTGTCCGCTGGTTAACTTGAGCAACTATGATCAAGCTGTTCCTCTTCTTTATCTCTCTAATGGCTTCATCCCAGTCCTTTCTTGAACGTTCTCCAACAATGTAATATTTCTCTGAAGCTACACTGTCAACAACACTCGTTATAGCTTCTGCATCACTTTCTTCTGCTTCTCTTATGGTGATAGCTTGTCCGTTCTTTGAAAAGTAATGCTTCAATCAAACAACCTCGTCCTACTCATCACATTTTGAAGCTGCTTGCTTATACAATTTAACATCAAAATGATTTACGGAACGTATCGAAAACCAAAATGTATCATTTCTTGAAGAACGATATTTATAGAAAAAAACATTCAATTCTGTTGAGAGAGAGGAGAACCAATAGAAATGAGACATCTCAATGTATTGATAGCTAAATACTACTTGCCTGACGAATTGCTTGTCGGTCAAGTGGAAGAGGTTATTGATATGCTCACTGAGGAGCTGTCCAAACGTTTCCCGCTTACCCAAGCAGTGAACAAAGCGAACCACATTATAGCAAAATACTATCTAAACGCAAAGGTTTAACCTTGCATATAGGTCCGCCACAAGTCATGTTTTCATGAGCAGTTTGTCTACCTTCTTGCGCATCCTTTCTTTTCTGATTCTTTTCAGGGTCTCCATTTTTCGTGCACGTGCACATGCGATGTCTGTCATCGTAACCAAACCCACCAGTTTGCTGCCTTCTACTATGGGGAGCTTCTTCACATTCTTTTCAAACATAAGTTGCATGGCGTCAACAAGTTCCATATCTGGCGTTCCAACTGTGACATGTTTCGTCATTATATCTGAAACCTTTGTTTCCTTTGGATTCTTTCCTTTTTCCACAATCCTTTCGAGCACGTCTCTTTCCGTCAAAATACCGCTTATGCAATCAACAACTAATAAGCATCCAATCTTGTTCTTATCCATAAGTCTCACAGCCTCATGTACTGAAGCATTTGATGGTACACTGATAATATTCTCAACCATTAATTCTCTAATCTTCATCGAGATCCCCAATTGTTCTTCAGACTGTTGATTATCTAATAACTTTTCAGAATCCAGAAAACTAATTCTGAATCAAAGCGTGAAATTTAGCAAAATTGTAGATGAAGCTTGCAAGCTGATTGAATGTGAACTCGTGTATATTACTGAGATACGCGGAATACATCCAAATATGAAAGAAAGCCTTGAATCAATGGAGCAAGATTGCTGATGCCTTAGATCATATATTGCTGTTGATTACATGAATCTTTCCAACGGCATTTTGTTTGATCTCGGACCGTCTTCTTGAAATCACATGATTTTTTGTATTTGCAGCTTGGTAGCTTAGATTTTTTGTTTGACATGATGGCCTGCTTTTGCTTGAAAAGTTAATATAAATTATGAATTTAGAATCCAGATTCAAAACTATCTGGTAGAAGGGAGTCCGGTAGAGCTAAAAGACGGAAGTCATGAAGCACTACGTTCTAAACATTTCTCTTGAGATATTATCTAAATCTAAACTCGCTTGCTTTCCCGCCGCTTTCTGCACAGCCCAGTGTAACACCTCATGACTGAGAACATCTTCAATCTCTCCATCGTGTTCACCAAAAATGTATATCACTCCATCACCGGTGTCGTAAACGCCAAAAATAGAAGGTGGAAAGCAGAAGTGAAATTGCGCTCTTCTGTTCTGCATCTTCGGAGTCCTCTTTAATTAAAACCATCAAAAGAGAAAATATATCCGTATTTACGAATCACGGAATATTCCTAAGATAGATGCAACTTTTTAGGGGCTTTTAAAGCCATTCGCCAAAAGAAAAAATAAAAGGTGTGATGGAAATCTGGTTAGAATGCTAAATCTTCTTCTTGCTCAATACAGCTCTAAAGCTCTTTCCGCAATGATCAAAGAGTCCTATAGTAAGCTCGTTTCTCTTGCCACTCTTGTCTGGTCTACCGGCCATTTTCCAAGTTTTTCTGGGAGTAGACACATTCATTCCGCATTTAGGACATTTAGCCATAGATCTCACCTCCCCCTACCATTCTTGATAGTTCGTCATATACATCAAGTTGTATTAATAATTTGAGGAGGAAACTTCACTGCTCTTTTTCATTTCTGAGCAAATTACTCTAGTGAACATCATTTGTAATATATCTTTGCGGTTCATAACCCATAATTGAATGATTGAAGTTAACTAAACTTACAATGCCAAATAAAAAAACTAAGCTGCCAAACTGCAAATACAAAGAAATGTGTTATTTCAAGACTTCGTTCAGAAATGAAACAAAATGTCTTTGGGAAGACAACTGCAACCAGCAAGCTAAAAAAAGGAAACTCTCCTCAATCAGTATACCACAATAGCATGTTTTGCAGTTGTTCTGTATACCGCATTTGGTCCCTAGAAATGGGTGTCTATAATTTTTGCTTGATATTCTTATTCCTCTGCTGTAGACTATAATTGCGAGTAGTGTTAATATCCTTATGAAGTTGCTTTTGTCAGTATTTTTGATTCTTTCCATTCTTCTCTGAGAATGCTATAAAGGAGTCCATCTTCCCATTTTCCTCGGACAAAAACTGACTTGCGAACTAGCCCTTCTTTCCTGAACCCTGCTTCTTCCAAAACCCGCTGAGAAGCTACAT
>Ga0209635_10003818_pt1 | contig 11792 bp, 15 predicted proteins | sample DeeMarSWOR230_32_FD_187463 | JGI IMG/M metagenome (GOLD analysis project Ga0209635, IMG submission 187463) | Marine sediment microbial communities from White Oak River estuary, North Carolina - WOR-2-30_32 (SPAdes) (version 2) | ecosystem: Environmental > Aquatic > Marine > Intertidal zone >...
GAAAAAACATTTGATGACGAGGGTGTATATACTGTAACAGCTATCGCTACGGATGATTTTGGGGCAGTGTCCGAGCCTGCCAGAGTTGAGGTGACACAGAAATACAAGAAACTTTTCTTCTTGGTTGGTGTTGGTCCTATGGCGGCTTTTGGAGGAGGAAATACTGGTGGCTATGTTGGAGGGCGGTTAGGCGTCCTCTATAGTATTACCCCTGGCTCATTAGATTTAGTCGTAACGGCAGGAGGAGCTGTTGTTTTTAGCGATGGCAATTGGAGAAGCTTCGGCATGGCCAGCTTGCTTCTCAATTACTATGCAAGTGAATCTATATATATTGGAGGTGGCGCTGGCTTCTCATCAAACAGCAGGGCTGGTCAGAGTTCGAAAGCAGAGATAATTGCCACCATCGGGTACGATGTGATTAAGAGAGTTAAGACTAAAGGCTCTATTTTCCTTGAAGGGCGGTTCCTAGGCGATACAAAATTGATGATTGGTTACAGGCTTCTCTTTTAGTCTCAAGCAGAACTAACCCTGGAGGCATGGAGGCCAAGGAGAAATCCTTGGTCTTTTTTTTACAGACATCAATAGATAAATAAAGAATTTATTCTAATAATCGTTGTCCAAAGGGAAGTGATTATTTAAAGATGAAAATTGCAATTATCGGCGCTGACGGTCAACTCGGCTCTGATTTGGTTAGAGTCCTCAAGGGAGAGAAAATTTTTCCTCTATATTACCCTGATTTTGATATAACAAATCCTGATAAGACAAAAGAGACTCTTTCTAAACTTGACCTTGAGGTAGTCATAAATACTGCCGCTTACCATAGAGTCGATGAATGCGAAGAAAATCCGCAGAAATCCTTCGAAGTCAATTCGATAGCTGTCAGGGAGCTCGCCTTGATTTGCCTGGAGCTTGGTTTGACTTTAATCCATTTCAGCACAGATTATGTCTTTGATGGAAATAAGAAGACACCCTACGTGGAGGAAGATAAGCCCAATCCCCTGAATATTTATGCTGTCTCCAAGTTAGCCGGCGAATATTTTGTCCAGAATACTCTGGAGAAATATTTCCTTATAAGAAGCTGTGGGCTTTATGGAGAAGCAGGCTGCTGGGGGAAGGGAACGAATTTCGTTGACGCCATGGTATTTTTAGAAAAAAGAGGAAAACCTTTAAGAGTCGTGAACGATCAGTGTGTTACCCCCACATCAAGCGCAGAACTTGCGCTGAGAATTGGAGAACTTATCCGCACCCAACGTTACGGCCTCTACCATTTAACTAACGAAGGTCAATGCACCTGGTTTGAGTTTGCAAGCGCCATATTTTCTTTAATCGGAAAAAGGCCTAAGCTTGAGCCTATCGATTCTGATACGTATGGGGCTCGGGCCCGCCGGCCTTCTTATTCTGTCTTGGAGAACAAGAAAGCCAAAGAGATAGGATTGACTGAATTTTCCCCCTGGGAAAAAGCCCTCAAGAATTATTTAATCAAAAAAGGCTACGTCTCTTAATTAAATTCTTATTTCTTTTAGATCCTCTTTTGATTGACAAGCACCTGAATTTCGCATAAGATTTTTTCGTCAATTTGGAGGGGCGATGAATCCACAAAGCAAAAAATTCGTAGCATTGTTTCTCGTTTTATCTTTAATAACAATAAATTGCTCTACCCTTAAAACTCTTGAAAGAAAAAGAAAGACTGCTAAAAGAGAACATGGTTCTCTGCTCATGATCACGAAAAAAGATAGTGGACAGATTATAGGTGAGCTGGTCGCAGTTAAAGCCAATCGGAAATCACTTTTATTGTTAGGGTCTGAATCAAAGGTAGATGTATCCGTAGATATTAAGGATATTAAAGCTATTAGAATTGTGAAAGAATCAAAAGCCGCATCGGTCGCTAGTGTTGGATTTTTAGCAGGTGCAGTATTAGGAGCAATTGGGGGCAAAATGATGGGAATCGAAATCATATCTTTTAACGGGGGTGAAGATGAGGGGGAGGGATCTAGGGTGGTAATGGGTGCATTGATTGGTGGATGCATTGGCGCCTTAATTGGAGGAATTGTTGGTGCGGGTTATGGAATAGACAAAACAATCAGAATTGAAGGAAAGTCTGATTTGGAAATAGAAAAAATTTTAGAAAAATTATGCAAAAAAGCGCGGATTCCTAATTATAAGTAATGTGTCAATTTGACTCTTTCCTTATTAATTGATATTCATACGACTAATTTATAGAACAAGCACTATATATGATCTGTATTATAAAAATATCATTTTTTGAAATGCTCCCCCAGGGGGTGGTTCATTGTCATTGATTCACAATTATTCATCAATTTTAAGCTATAATAAGAAAGTGCTGAAAATAAAAAAATTGAGGAAAATCACACCGGACAAAAAAAGAAAAGTTTTGCCATTATCAGTCGTTCTCATTTTCGTTTTTACGGCATTGATAAATGTATCTTTCCTATCATCCTATTCACAAGAAACAAAAAATAAAAAAATATCTCATGCCGTAGCAGTCAGTGCCATCTCAATTGCCGTAACAGTCCAAGATAAGAAAGGAAGGTACATTAACGACCTCACAAAGGCAGATTTTTCAATTTATGAGAACGATGATAAGCAGGATATAACCTACTTTAACCACGATTTTAAAGCACCTTTGAGTTTAACGATTCTCCTTGATGTAAGTGGAAGCATGGCTATCCAGGATAAGCTGAAAGAAAGCAAGAAATCACTCAAATATCTCGTGACTTCCCTTCTTGATCTTGATGATGAATTCTCTTTATTGATTTTTGCTGATGGAGAGGTGGAGGTTGCTATGAATTTTTCCAATAATAAGAATTATTTTTTAGATGTCTTGGAAAGCACCGAAGCTTACGGCCAGACAGCTTTGAACGATGCGGTGGCGGTAACTCCAGAATTTGCTAATAAGGGAGATAGTGAAAAGAGGGCTATTCTTTTGATTACAGATGGGATTGAGAATGATAGCCAATGTTCTCACTATCAAGCCGTTGAGATTGCAAGAAGAGTAGATATACCTATATATACTATCGGCTATAAAATTCCTTTTAGTGACCAATACTTAAAAAAGTATAAACATTCTCCTTCATTAACTTCTTCTGGTATTGTTTACTCTCTTGAAAGATTCTCTAGAGCCACAGGAGGAAAGGCATTTTTCATTAATCAAGCTGAAGAATTGAAAACTGCTTTAAGAGAGATAAAAAAAGAACTCGGTTATCAGTATATAATCGGATATACTTCCTACAGAAATCCAGAGAATGAATATCGGGAAATCAAAGTTATTACCTCGAAAAAGAAGTACAAAGTGAGAGCAAGAGAAGGATATTATAGCGGCGAAAAGAAATCACCTTAACAATAATTATGAAAAAAAATTCTGGACGAAGCTCAAATAATTTTGTATTATCAAAAGCCGATTACCAATAAAAAAAAGAAGGAGGTAAAAATGAACAAAAACGGAATCACATTCCTCGTTGGAGCCGTGCTTCTTATAGGATTGATAGCTAGCACCGGTTGCGCCACCAAAAAATATGTGCTGGGAGAAGTGGCTACTCTGGATCAAAAAGTAGAAGGGATGGAAACTACACTCGAGGAGAATCAGAAGAGAATCAAAGAACATGATGAACGATTGGCTACTATTGGCTCGCTAATTACCCAGCATCAGTCCGATTTAAATCAGCAGAAGTCCGAATTAGATGGCAAAATAAGTGAAGTGAGAAGATTTGCCCAGGGAAAACTGATTTTGGAAGAGATCATAAGAAATGATGAAGCTAAATTTGAATTTGAAAGCTACGAACTAAGTGATGAAGCCAAGGTAGCGTTGGATAGGCTTGTCGAGAAACTCATTGCTCAAAATAAAGGTCTGTATCTTGAAATCCAGGGACATGCAGATAGCACAGGACCAGAGGACTGGAATGTGTATTTAGGAAAGAAAAGAGCTGAAGCAGTGATGGGATATCTCCACGATAACTATCATATTCCTCTGCACAGAATGGAAGTGATCAGTTATGGAAGTTCCAAGCCAATGGCTGACAATTCGACTCGTGAGGGAAGAGCTCAGAACAGGCGAGTAGTAATATTAGTGTATGAATAGTAAGTAGTGTTAAAGATTATTAAGTATTATGTCTCAGCTGATCAGCACGGGATATGACAGTTCTAAAAGGTTTTAAAGGATATCCGCCCGAGGTTGTTCCTTTTAAGCCAAAATACAAGGTCATTACTTACGATTTAGGAGTTGAACAGATTGAAAGCTACCATCTTCAAGTGGGAGCTGAGCGGAATTGTCATCATTTTCCTCTTAGGGAATGTTCTTCATTTCTTGTTTGATTGGCTGGGAGGATGGCCACCAGCAGCGCTGATTACCGCGGTCAACGAAAGCGTCTGGGAGCATTTAAAGCTGGCCTTCTGGGCCGGTTTGACTTATGGTCTGATTGAGTTCATATTTCTTAGAGCAAAAACGAAAAATTTTTGGGTGGCCAAGACATGTGGGCTCTTCACGATGCCTCTCATCATTGTGGCTGTATTTTATGGCTATACCGCCCTGACTGGTAGCCACATTCTTTGGCTAGACATCACCCTTTTTGGAATTGCGGTGGTCGCCGGACAGATGATCAGCTTCGCCCTGATGGTTCGGGAGCCTTTCGGTCCAAAGATAAGAATCGCGGTGGGGGTACTCCTGGTTTTGATGATCGTCGCCTTTTCCCTGTTTTCCTATCTTCCTCCCCGATGGCCTCTGTTTCGGGACAGCTCGACTGGTCAGTACGGCATTCTAAAATGATTAGGCAGGCGAGCGATGATTTCTAGGGCAGGATCAAAAAATTCCCTTAAGCTGGGGGAGCTTTCAGGCGATCAATTATATGGGGTGGGAGAGAGCAGGTTTTGGCTCGTGAATTAGTCACGATGTGAACTGTATGGCCTGAGGCGATCAATTTTTTCTCATCTTTGGTTACAAGCTCATAAGCAAACTCTATTTTCTTTGGAGTTATACTTTTTAAGAAAACTCGAATAATAAATTTTTCATCATACCTTAGCGGTTTCTTATATTTACAGAAAGCCTCGATAACAACCAGGTAGAATCCCCGCGCTTCGATATCTTTATATGGAATATTTTTTTGGCGGCAGTATTCAGTTCGACCGATCTCAAACCACTCGAAGTAATTTTTATTATGAGCAACCCCCATTTGATCGGTTTCAGAATAGCGGACTATTTCTTCGAATTCTATGAAATTATTTTCTCCCGTATTTAAGGCAGTTTTATTCGAGAAATTTTCCGAGCTTCGAGATTTCCTCATTGTAATATTTACGGTACAGAATTTCCCACTCCCTGCTTCCTTCTTCGATGGCTTTTTTCTGAGATTGGATTTTTTCTATGGCTCTTTTATCTATTAAATCATAGAGTTTTAGCTCTTCTTCGATGCTATTCACTACAGACAACCTGATTTCATTTGGCTCAAAAAGGAATTCGACCTCATCATTTTCAAACAGTGAGTTAAGGACCTTGCGAGCTAGGAAATTTATTTTTTCTCTCGATAATCTTTTGGTCACAGCACAATATTCCTTTCTTTGGCTAATTTTGTTTTGATCATTCTGAACATAGTCTGGTATTCTATGTTTTCGTTTCGGATTTTTTCCATGTGCTCGCTGAGAATTTCCCTCACTTCTTGGTCAAGTTTGTCTTCTTTTTGGAATTCTTCGGTTATGAGATTCATAAGGCTATCAGTAAGCTTATTCCTGTCATCAACGATAATTTTTTCTTCTTTAAGCAGATTTCGGACGATAATGAAAGCCATATGCTCTATTTGATTCTTGTTCAGTCTCATTTCCACCTTAAAATACAATATCTTGGATTAAAATTCAAGGATTGATTGAAGATATAGGGGCAAAGCCTAACTCTATCTATTTTTAGAGGATAGATAGAGACTGCAAGCAAAGCCACCCAGGCAGACGGCAAAAATAAAGATCATAAAAAGAAGAGCTTCAAGCGTCATTTTTGTCGCTTAACATTTTTTTGGTGATGATTTTGTTTAAAAGAATAAATAATCCAAGGGCTATAATCCATTGAAAAAGGACGGTGCCTACGGAGAGGGGAGAAGCTATATTAAACCAGTTATGAGGATCTCCAGCGTAACTTTTCCAGAACCACCATCCAAGCATTGCCAGAAACTGCAGAGGCAGGAGGAAGATGACAAGTATATCAAACCATTTTTTTAATCTTATTTTGCTGTCAGGAGTGGAAATGATATTCAGGCGAAAATTTTTCGGACCAAACTTAAGGACTGCGATCGTGAAGAAAAAGCCGCTAACCATCAAGCCCAAACTCCAAACCCAGTCTTGATTTGTAAAGAATCCCATACTAATGGCAGAAGGAAATCCGAGAACGAACGCACACCCACATATCATTGTGATGGCCTTTTTTCTTGAGAATCCTGCATCTATCAGAATACGAGTGTCAAGTTCCAACATGGAAATGAGAGAGGAAAAGGCAGCAAAGGAAAGGGCGAGAAAGAAAAGTGCCAGGAAAAAAGATCCAGCAGGGATTTTTGAAAACAGGTTGGGAATCCAGATGAAAGTCAGACCTTGGTTGTCTGCTTTCATAACTTCGAGGACTTTTTGATGGGAGAAATCCTGCGTAGAAAAATAGGAAAAAACAGTCGGAATGACAGCTACCGCAGCCAGAAGTGAAGCGAGGTTATTTCCGAAACCAAGAGTGGTCGATGTCAGCACAGGGTCATCTTTTTTGTGAGAGTAAACAGCATAAGTAAGTATCAGTCCCCAGCCTGCCCCTGTAGACCAGGCGGATTGACTCAGGGCATTCAGCCATACCTCGTAATCTGCTAATCTAGCAAGATTAGGGGAAAAAAGAAAATTTAGGCCTTGAAAAGCAGATGGAAGAGTCAGACTCCTCACGCAGGCTATGATCAGTAGAATAAAAAGAGAAGGGATAAGAATTCTATTGGCTCTCTCTATTCCTTTAACAACTCCTTTGTAGATTATGAAACCTCCAATCCCCAGAGCGGCAAAGTGAAAAAGAACTGGTTCCCAGGAAGAAGTGAAAGAATGCCAGAATTCCAACGAGTTTTTTTTAATTAAGCCTTGGAAAGACGTCGCCAGGAAATATTTCAGGCACCAGCCAGTCACAACTGAATAGTAAAACATGATGGCTGTAGTGACAAAGGTAACAAAAGTTCCCATCCAGGCATGATTTTTGCCGATGATTTTTCCAAAAGACCCGATAACTCCCGACCGGGTTTTCTTGCCCATGGATATTTCAATTATAAGGAGAGGAATGGACCAGAGGAAAAGGAAAAGAATCCAGGGAATGAGGAATGCTCCTCCTCCCTGTTGGGAGACAATGCGTGGAAAGCGCCATATATTTCCTGTACCCACAGCCATTCCCAGGCCGGCAAAAATAATTCCCCAGCGGGAAGAAAATAATTCTCTTTTTCTCATTGTCTTTAATTTATTGCTCTGCTTGCTTTGAGTCAATGACTAAGAAGGGATGAAAGCAATTTTTTTCAGGCACTTCCCTGGCTAAAGCAAGAAACTTTCCTTCAAGACTAAACATCCTGAATATTCTCTTTCCTTCAGGAAAGATATCTGCAGAAGATGATTCATCAAGAATTACTTCTTGGATGTTTTCAGGGGAGATTAAATTACCATTTTTGGCCAGAACAGAGCCTCTCTCCCTGAGGATGATCTTAGGAAATTCAGGAAGGAGTGATTCAAAAGGGATTAGAAATTCATCGATCTTTCCTGCATCAGCTAGCCCCTTTATTTCTCCAATGGTATGACTATCTTTTAGGTTAAAATTTCCCACATCTGTTCTGGTAAGCTCGGAGAGATGAGCCCCGCATCCCAGGTCTTGACCTATATCATGAGCGAGGGATCGAATATAAGTTCCAGAGGAACATTTCACCTTAAATTCGAGATGCGGAGGATTGTATTTTATTAATTGAAAAAAATGGATAAAGACTTCACTTGGTCTTAATTCGAATTCTTTTTTTTCCCTGGCTAGTACATGCAGAGGTTTTCCTTTATATTTTTTTGCAGAATAAGGCGGAGGGATCTGCTGAATCTCGCCTTCGAATTTTTTCATAGTTTTTGAAAGATTGTCCTTTAGAGGATAATTTTTCTTTTCTGATGAAGTGGGTTTTCCAGCAGAATCGTATGTATCGGTGGAAAATCCCAGTTTTATTAGCCCCTCATAAACTTTATCCATACTAGAAAAGAAAGGAAAAAGCCTTGTAGCTTTTCCTAAGGCAAGAAGCATCAAGCCTGTGGCTAAGGGATCCAGGGTGCCGCAGTGTCCGACTTTCTTGATGTTTAGAATGTTTCTTATTTTGAGGACGATATCGTGGGATGTGAAGTTTTGTGGTTTATCTACGAGGATAAGCCCGTCCATGACTTAGTATGAGTCAATAGATTTCTGATCATTATTAGTCTTGATTTTGGCTTGCTTTTTCAAGAGTTTATCAACTGTTTCAGTAATTTCTCTCAGTAAGCTATCGTATTTGCCAGTAACTGTAAAGCCTGCTGCATGGAGATGACCACCTCCGCCGAAATGCTCAGCAATAAAAGCAGCGTTAGCCCCTCCCTTTGACCTGAGGCTTACCCTAAAGGTATTTTCCTTAATTTCTTTATAAAAGAGAACCATTTCCACTCCTCTGATAGAGCGGGCCAATGTTGTGATGTCTTCAGTATCTATTTCTCTGAGGTTAAGAGAATCTAAATTTTTTTTGAACATGGTGACCATGGCAATGTTACCTTTTTTATTCATCTGTAAGGTGGAGAGAACCTGGCCTAATAGCCTAATTTTTTCTGGAGAGTTGTTGTTGAATAAAAGCTCAGAGACTTTGATGGAGCTGGCTCCAGACTCGAGTAATTTATGGCAGACCTCGAAACATCTTGCACTGGTGTTGGAAAATTGGAATGATCCTGTATCCGAGACAATCCCACAATAAAGATGATTGGCTATCTGAGAGGTAAGCCTTATATCTAATTTTTCTCCAAGGCTGAAGGCCATTTCTGCAACCGCTGACGCCTCTGGTTCGACCCAATTTATATCCGCATAAAAATCATTAGAATGGTGATGATCCATATTAATTTTAAAATAGTTATCCAGGTTCTCCTGTCCGGAGCGGGAAACATTAGCGCATTCAAGGAGAATGGCCACATCAAAACCTTGGGGAGGGATCTGTCCAATCTTGATTTTGTCGATATTAGGGAAGTGGTTGAAAGGAAACGGGGTATTATCCTTATTTATAATCTCTACTTCTTTTCCTAAGAGTTCTCCCATAAAGGCTAGGGCAAGACTGGTACATATGGAATCACCATCTGGCCTGAGGTGTGAAGTGATAACAATACGCTGGCTTTCGAGTATTTTCTGGCTGGTTAAGCTTAGAGGGTCATTTTTCATTTTTTTTTATATTTTCTAAGAGCTTATCAATTTTTGCTTCGTATTCGGGGCTCTGGTCTAAGGAAAAAATTAGCAAGGGATTATACTTTAATTTGACTTTAGAGGCAATAGATTTTCTCAGGTATCCTTTTTTTTTATCCAGAAGTCCAAGGATGGTCTCTTTTTGTTCACCACCGAAAATACTCAGGTAGATATGGGCTGTTTTCAAATCAGGACTCATTTCGACCCTGGTGATAGTGATCAATCCAGAAGAAGAGTCCTGAATCCCCTCCACCAGGAGAAGGCTGAGTTCTTCCTTTATAAGGCTGGCGACTCTTTTCTGTCTTCGTGTGGACATCGGTTTCGCATCCTGTATCTTTTTTAGTTTTTTGCGCTTTGCCCTTTTTGGCTTTAATAATATTTTTTTATTTTTATAATTTGGGCTTGATAAATCAAGTCCCTATAAAAATCAAGCCCCTACAAAAATCAGGCGTTTACAACTGTGTGGGTTTGATTAATAAACCCCTGCAATAAATAAGGTGGGCTTGATGAATCAAGCCCCTACAAAGGAAAATGGGGCCTGTCCCCATTTTCTCCTTATAGTTCATTTGTTTATTCAATAATGTGGGTTTGATGAATCAAACCCCCACGAGAATCGGCCCGTACATCAAAAATAATGAATTTGGTGTTCAATGATATGTCCGTCTATATTCTCCTCTGCATCTGCAATGATTTTGCTGAAAAGACTCTCTATAAGCCTTTTTTGGTTGTTGAGAGTCACCATGCCGATTTTTGTTCTCTGCCACTTTTTGTGATAATCCAGTTCAGCAACAGCCACATTATACTTATTCTTCAGGCGACCTTTTAGGCCAGATAATCTTTTTCTCTTTTCTTTAAGGGAATGAGAGTAGGGAATGTAAATCTCTAAAGATAAAAATCCTATAATCATTGAAGAAATAAAGAGCTTATTGCCACTGGGGCATCGCCTTTTCGGTCAGGAAGGCCTCTATGATATCGCCTTCCTCAAATTCCTTGAATTTTTCAAGGCGGATACCGCATTCATAATCTTTAGTGACTTCGTTGACACTGTCTTTAAGATGTTTAAGAGAGGAAATCCGGCCTTGATGGATAACCTCTTTGTTCCTGATAACTCTGGCTTCTGCATTTCGAGTTATTTTTCCATCAATAACGTAACAGCCAGCAATAACTCCAACCCTCGAAATACGGAAGATTCTCCTTATTTCAGCCTTTCCTAAGTATGTTTCTTTTATCGTGGGCTCTAACATGCCGAACATGGCTTTCTTTATGTCTTCTGTTAATTCATAAATAACATTGTAGCTTCTGACTTCCACATTTTCTTTTTTGGCCAGATCCAGGATCTTTTGGGCTGGTTTGGTGTTGTAGCCGATGATGATAGCGTTTGCCGCAGATGCCAGAAGGACATCGGATTCAGTGATGCCGCCAGTAGCTGAATGTACTATCTTTATCTTTACTTTTTCACGATCTGTTTTTTCTTTGGATTTATCTTTTTTTGCTTCTGTCTTTTCGCCAGCTTTGGTAGGCTTTTTGCTGACCTTCATGGCTAGATCACTGCCTAAGTCGGGAAGGATATCTGTGAGAACATCAACTGAACCTTGGACATCGGCCTTGATAATAAGGGGAAGTTCCTTTACTTCACCTACCTCGATTTTCTTGAAAAGTTCGTCCAGTGTCAGATGCTCAGGCCTTGTTGGCTCTTCTTTTTTGACCTTGGAATGCCGGTAATGAGATATCTGTTTAGCCGTTTCTAAATCTGAGACGACCTGAAAAATATCTCCAGCTTCAGGCACATCTGAAAGACCAAGAATCTCTACAGGAACAGAAGGCTCCACTTTTTTCAACACTTTTCCTTTTTCATCAAACAGGGCTCTGGCTTTTCCATAGCAAGTACCGCAAATAAAGGCATCACCCTGGTTAAGGATGCCGTGTTGAACGATGACTGTGGCTACGGCGCCTTTATGAGCATCCAGACGAGCCTCCAGGACAACTCCGTGCGCTTTGACTTTGGTGTTAGCCTTGATTTCAATAACATCGCTCAGAAGAAGGATCATTTCCAGAAGTTCTTCCAGGTTTGTTTTTTCTTTTGCGGAGATATCCACGCTGATAATATCTCCTCCCCAATCCTCTAACAGAATTCCTTCTTTAGATAATTGTTGTTTGGTCTTATCTACATCAGCATCTTTTTTATCGATTTTATTAATAGCCACCATTATAGGAACGCCTGCCTCTTTGGCGTGGCTGATTGCTTCTCTTGTTTGAGGCATTACTCCATCATCCGCAGCAACCACCAAAACCACTATATCAGTTAAATGTGCTCCACGAGCTCTTAATCTAGTGAAAGCCTCATGACCAGGAG
>Ga0209635_10003819_pt1 | contig 11790 bp, 11 predicted proteins | sample DeeMarSWOR230_32_FD_187463 | JGI IMG/M metagenome (GOLD analysis project Ga0209635, IMG submission 187463) | Marine sediment microbial communities from White Oak River estuary, North Carolina - WOR-2-30_32 (SPAdes) (version 2) | ecosystem: Environmental > Aquatic > Marine > Intertidal zone >...
CTATCCATTGGTCCGGACTCGTTGCCGGTGCCGCCCTCTTTGCATTGAGTGCCCTGACTAAAGAGACGATGCTGCTGACCGCCGCCGGGTACGGGCTTTACCTAGGGCTAGCGGGTAGCTGGTATCCTGCGCTCCTGTTCGGCGTAATAGCTGCTGGGCCTTTTCTGCTCTGGCAGGGAGTGCTATGGCTATGGTTAGGACAGTCGGGCATTGGTTCCGGAGGCGCGGGGGCAACACCATTCGAGTTGATTCCCTTTAGCGGGCTGCTGCGCACTGCCGAAGCCGGGTGGAAGGTCTTTGCTCTGTTCGCGCTGATCATGCTGCCGCTGGCCGTGTTGCCGTCGCTGTGGAGCCTATGGGCTTCGGCACGCGACATCTACCGCCACCAGTGGCATCCGCGAACCTTTGCTTTGCTAACCAACGCCCTCGTCATTCCATTTCTGCCCTTTTCGACGTTCCGCGAACCGTTGGCCATGTTGCGTTTTCTGTCGCCTCTGGTGGCAATGGTGGTGCTATTTGGTGGGGCAAAGCGTTCGAGGCGCGTGTTGATGTATAGCCTGCTCTGGCTGGCCAGTGCCGTGTTTTTGTTGAAGGATGTGTCATGATGTGGGACTCGTGGGCCGCCGCTGAAATATCTGATCGGATGGAGAGATGAAAGACTGGCTGGAAAGACGAAGCAGATGGATTCTGGTAGTTGCCTTGTTGACCGGCGCCGGTTTGCGCTGGCTACAAATCGGCGCTCATAGCTTTTGGTATGATGAAGCCCTGAGTGCTCTCATTGCACGTCTCAGTCTGACCCAGATTCTCGCCAATGCTGCTGCATCGGTTCATCCCCCCGGTTACTACCTGCTCTTACATTTCTGGCTCTCGTTGGGGCAGAGTGAGACAGCGATTCGGTCCCTTTCGGCCCTGTTTAGCCTGGGGACTGTCCCGTTGGTTTACGGCCTGGGCCGTTGGCTCTTTGGGCGGCCGGCGGCGGCCCTGGCCGCCCTGGGCATGGCACTTTTCCCATTTCAGATCTACTTTGCCCAGGAGGCGCGCATGTACGGAGTGGCTGTTTTCCTGGCGACTGCCCTGACGTGGCTTTTCCTCTACTCCGTCATTTCTGAAGGGTCGTGGTGGACCTGGGTTGGGTACACGCTCGTGGCAGCATGGGGGCTCTACGTTCACTACTTCATCACCCTTTTGCTGATCGGGCTGCATCTCTGGTTCGCGCTGGACCTGCGCCAGCACCGGGCTGTTGTCCAGCGTCTCTCGGTAGCTGACAGCGCAGTCGCGTTGCTTTTTCTGCCCCAGGCGAGGCAAGCATTGGCCCGCACCGGGGCTTACCTGGGCGGCGGGGCCTGGCAGGTCTCCCCCAGCGTCCTATCGCCGCTGACCACGATCTACTACCTGTTATTCGGCCATCGCGCCCCAATTTGGCTGGTCCCCATCGGATTGTTCCTGACACTGGCGATTCTATCATTGACTCTTTGGGAGAACCGTAGCCGGCCAGAGCCAGAACAGCGTTCCGAATTAGCACTATGGTCCAGTTTAGTGATCCCTATCGCCATTGTCATGCTTATCTCGTGGCTGATTCGTCCCATCTACCTGGAGCGCTCGTTCGCCGTCACCTCGCCGGCCCTGGTCTTATTGCTGGCACGAGGAGCAACTGCTGCCCCCAGACGGTCGCCGACACCCTATCTGGTCGCCTTGCTGGCTGTCCCGATCGTCTTTACGCTAGTGACGAGCGTGGTCACCCCCGACCCGGCCAAGCCTGCTGTTCGGGAAGCAAGCCGGATGGTGGAGGTTGGCTTTGCCTCCGGCGACGTAAGTCTTCACCTTCAGGATGCTTCTTGCATGTCGGCGCTGTGGTACACCCCGGATGTACCGCACCTGCTGGCTGACGTGCCGGGCGCTGCCTGGACCACCGCTTCGACACATCGCCTCTTTGGCGGAGATGTGGTAGACTGGCAATCGGCACTGGTTGGTGCAAATCGGCTCTGGTTAACGATGATGCCAGGTTATAATGGTCCAGAGCAGGCGGCCGTTCACCAGACGATAGCCTCGACCTACCCCAGGTTGGCGATGGAGGATATGGGGGCGGTGCAACTCTATCTATACGACTTGCCAGGCACAAAGTAATAGCGCGATGAGAAAGCATCTACGCGGATTTTACTCGAGATTTACACAATCCTTACGCTATTCCCATAGCTGTTGTGCACTTCCTTTCTGCAATATCCACAGTCGGTGCCCAGCTATCTGCTGCGCGGCGACCCGGATGCGCGCAAGCCGGATCACGTCTACAGGATGTTGGGCGGGCAAACCATCAGGCGGGAGGAAGCGCTGACTTGGGATCGGCGTGGCTGGCTAGTTGTGGCACTGGAATACAGCTTTGACTACCAGCGAGAGACGCTAACCTGGTTTCAAATCCAGCGGCCTGTGGTCGAGGAATATGACGTTGAAGGTATACAGGTTTATCTACTAGATAGCCTTGCTCCTTGAGAGCCGACTCGCCAAGGATCCAACTATGTGCCAATCAGGGTTGGTTTTAAGAGGCATTTTGCCAGTGGTGAAGGAACGTGCTATAATCGAATCGGGCAGGAGCCCATGAGAAGTTGGTGCCATTGGCGACACAGCCAGTATTATGGCATCGAACTGGCGTGGCTGGCAGGATTGATGCGCACGCTGGTGCTCGCGGACGGACGCACTGTGTTTGGCAAAGGTGAGGCCCGACAGGCGGGCTTTATGTACAAGGGGGGGGAATTATTAGCAGGTGGCGTGATCGCATGAGCGTATCAACTCATCCACTTTCACGACTATGCGGATTCTTGGGCCTACCTGGAGCGGCAGTGCCTTGCCCGGCGGCAGATGCGTTGTCCAAGGTCTGGCAGGTGCTTGACGCCTGGGCGCGCTGGATGGGAGAGGAATGAAGGTCCTAACAGTCGTAGGCGCTCGCCCACAATTCATCAAGGCTGCGCCGGTTAGCCGGGCCTTGCGCCAGCAGCACACTGAGGTGCTGGTGCATACCGGCCAGCACTACGACGACGGGATGTCGACAATCTTTTTCTGCGATTTGTACATCCCCGAACCGAACTACCATCTGGGTGTTGGCTCGGGTCACCACGGTTGGCAGACTGGGCAGATGCTGGCGCGAATCGAGGAAGTGTTGCTGGCTGAGCAACCGGACTGGGTCTTGGTGTATGGCGACACAAACTCAACACTGGCTGGCGCGCTGGCAGCGGTAAAGCTCCACATCCCAACGGCCCATGTGGAAGCGGGGCTGCGCTCTTTCAACCGAGAGATGCCAGAGGAGCACAACCGAGTTCTGACCGACCACTGCGCTGACCTGCTCTTCTGCCCCACCCAGACGGCGGTGGACAACCTGGCGAAAGAAGGGATCACCCAGGGGGTGCACCTGGTGGGGGACGTGATGTACGACGCTGTTCTCCAGTTTGGCGCGCTGGCCCAGGAACGCTCGACGATCCTGGACGACCTGGGATTGACCCCTAAGAGCTATTTGTTGGCGACGGTCCATCGTCCCTATAATACCGACGCCCCCGAGCGCCTGCAGCGCATCCTGACAGCATTCGCCGAAATCGAGGAGCCCATTATCTTTCCGGTCCATCCCCGCACCCGCCGGAGGATAGTTGAGTTTGGCCTGAACACTCTGCAATCCGAATTCCGCAATCCGAGATTCATTGATCCTGTGGGCTACCTGGATATGCTCATGCTAGAACAGCACGCCCGGCTGATCCTGACCGATTCCGGCGGGGTGCAGAAGGAGGCCTACTTCTTCGCCGTGCCCTGCGTGACGTTGCGGCCGGAGACGGAGTGGGTGGAGACGGTGGAGGCAGGATGGAATCTGGTATTGGATGCTGATCGGGAGCGCATCATCAGGGCGGTGTACGGGCATCACTGGCCACAGGAGCCCCCGTGCGCCATATTTGGCGATGGCTGCGCGGCAGAAAAAATTATAAGTGTGCTGAGTAACAGTCGGGAGAATTGAGAGCTATGTTGGAAGGCAAGCACATCGGGGTAGTGATACCGGCCTACAACGAGGAGAGACTCATCGGGCGCGTCATCGAAACCATGCCTGACTTTGTAGACCGCATGTACGTGGTGGATGATTGCAGCCACGATGGAACCTGTGACCGGGTGCGTTCCTACCTGGATCAACCATCGCTCAACGGACGCCTGGAGTTAATAGAGCACATGGTCAACCGGGGCGTGGGAGGCGCGATCATCACCGGATACCGGAAGGCAGGCGAGGAAGGGATGGACATCTTGGCGGTGATGGCTGGAGACGCTCAGATGGACCCGGCGGATCTGGAACGGGTGATAGCGCCGGTGGTGCGGGGTGAGGCTGACTATGTTAAGGGGAATCGTCTCTTCACCGGTGAAGCCTGGCAATTGATCCCCAAATACCGCTACCTGGGTAACGCCTTTCTCTCGCTGCTGACCAAGATTGCCTCGGGCTACTGGCACGTGGCAGATTCACAAACAGGTTACACGGCGGTCTCGGCAGATACGATTCGATTGTTGCCACTGGACAAGCTCTATCCACGTTATGGGTATCCCAATCATTTTCTGGTAATGTTGAATGTATTTGATCAGCGCGTGCGGGACGTGCCAGTACGACCAGTGTACAGAATAGGCGAACGTTCCGGCATACGGCTGTGGAAGGTCATACCGGTGCTTTCGTGGTTGTTAATGAAGTCCTTTCTTTGGCGGCTGAAAGAGAAATACGTGATTCGGGACTTTCACCCACTGGTGTTTTTCTATCTGTTGGGACTTGTTCTATTCCCAGCCGGGCTCTTATCCGGTCTATATTTGCTTTGCTATCGGCTTTTCGTGGGTTCAGTAGCAGCTACCAGTGCGCTGTTTTCTGTTTTCCTCTTCGTCTCCGGTTTGCAATCTCTGTTCTTCGCCATGTGGTTTGACATGGAATACAACAGGGATCTAAAAGTCCGATAGCCATGCGCATTCTGGTTGATGTGGGGCATCCGGGACACGTCCATTTCTACAAGCATGTCATCTGGCGTCTACAGGACCGGGGTCATGAGGTCTTGATTTCGGCCCGAGATAAGGATGTGACGCTGGCCTTATTGGATTGCTTCGGTTTTCCCTATCGAATTTTGTCAGCCATCGGCAACGGTCGTTGGGGGCTAGTTAGGGAGTTCTTGCAGCGGGAATGGGCTCTGCTGCGGCTGATCCGAGAGTTCGACCCCGACATTGTCACCGAGATCGGGGGACTGTTCATCGCTCCGATTTGCAGGCTGTTGGGGAGGCCCTCCATCGTGTTCACTGACAGCGAACCGGTGCCTTTGGACAAGTACTTCACATATCCTTTCGCTAGCGTGATTTGCACTCCCGATTGCTTTATGCGCGATTTGGGCAAGCGCCACATCCGTTATGCCGGCTACCATGAACTGGCCTATCTGCACCCTGATTATTTTAGACCTGACCCGACGATACTAAACGAACTCGGTGTATCGGAGGGGGAGCCTTTCATCGTCCTCCGTTTTGTGGCCTGGAAAGCCAGCCATGATATGGGGCAATACGGCTTCTCTATTGAAATCGAACGAGAGATTGTGCAAACGCTGAGCCGCTATGGGCGAGTTCTTATCACCTCAGAGACGCCGCTGTCAGAGGAGTTCGAGCTCTACCGAATCAGCGTCCCGCCGCACAGGATCCACCATGTACTCTATTATGCCCGGCTCTTCATGGGGGACGGCGCGACGATGGCCACCGAGGCAGGTATTCTGGGCACGCCTGCGGTGCGTTCATCGTCGCTAGCCCTCAGCATGGGTAACTTTGTGGAGTTAATGGAGCGTTACAAGCTGGTGTATTCGTATTACGATCCAGCCGAGGCGCTAAGGCAAGCGATAGAGTTCTTGGAGCAAGAAGATGCCAAAACGGAATGGGGGCGGCGGCGTGAGAAATTGTTGGCAGAGAAGATTGATGTGACAATGTTTGTTTGCGATATGTTAGAGGGTTACGCCAACTATACACAGCAGCATAGCCAATAATGGGGAGCGTCATTGGTCATATCTGATAGTGGGTGTTTCTTATGAGAGTCGCAGTTGTTTGTGGGCTGAGTGATGACAAGTTACTATCCAAGATCAAGCCGTTGATGGTCTCTCCGCAAATTCGCGAGATTCACATTATCCGGCGTGAGCCCCTGAGTGGGAGCAAGATTACAAGTTGGACGCCGCCTGGATTATGGTCCCGGACGACACTCACTGCTGAGTTATATCGCCTGTTTTTCCTGTTATATTTTTGTTGGCGTAACAAACCGGATTTGCTGATCGGTTATTTCTTTGTGCCGCACGGTGTGTACGTTGGCTTAGCCGGTTGGTTGTTTGGCATTCCCGTCGCTCAAATGATTCTCGGTTCTGATTTAGACCTGTACCTAAACAGTCGCTGGTTGTTTTGGCTGCTCCGTCAGGCTGATTTTGTCGGCGTGCGCGGTAAGAACACGCGCCGGGCGTTAATTGCACGAAGCGTTCTCGCAGAAAAACTCTTCATCCCGCCCAATGTCTTTGATTTTGGCGATTTTTATCCGCAACAGATGCCGTTCGAATATGATTTGATTTACGTCGGCAACTTCAGTCGGGACAAGCGAATTGATGTCTTGATCCAAGTAGTGGCCCGACTCAAGTCCCGCTTTCCGAATCTGCGTGTGGCACTCATTGGCTCGGGAGAATTGGCCAAGACGCTGCAAGCCGAGGTGGCGCGTGCCGGACTGAGCGAAAGTGTGGTCTTTCTCGGCTACAAGAGCAAGACTGAGGTCCGCGATCATTTGAACCGCTCGCGCGTGTTCATTATGACTTCTGAGGCCGAAGGCTTGCCTATGGCTCTCATTGAAGCGATGAGCTGTGGTCTGCCAGCGATTGTGCCGGACGTGGGTAATATCACGGATGTGGCGCAAGATGGAGTCAACGCGTTGGCCGTTCCAGCGTTGGACGTGGACGCTTTTGTTCACGCTGTAACGCGGTTGCTTACCGACGATGCACTGTACCGGCGGCTTGCTGGGCAGGCCTTAAAGATTCGCGAGACGTTAGCCGAACAGTATTCCCTGGCTGATGCTGAACGGGTTTGGGCGTCGGTTCTAGAACGAGTAATGTTCAAACCTAACGGATAAACCATGTGTGGCATTTGTGGGCTTGTTAATCTTGAAACAGGAAAGCCGGTTGACCGGGCGCTATTACAGGCGATGTGTGACACGCTCACCCACCGCGGGCCGGACGACGAGGGGTTCTATTTAGAACAGGGTGCTGGCCTGGCAATACGGCGTTTGACCGTTATTGATCTCCAAACTGGACACCAGCCGATCCACAACGAGGACCAGACAATCTGGATGGTATGTAACGGCGAGATATATAACTACCGAGCGCTGAGGGATGTGTTGGAGAAGCGTGGGCATCGTTTTTACACTAACAGCGACACCGAAACTCTGGTGCATCTTTACGAGGAATTTGGCGAGCGTAGCGTGGAAAAGCTTAACGGCATGTTCGCCTTTGCGATCTGGGATGAGAATTCGCAGACGTTGTTTCTAGCGCGTGATAGACTGGGTATCAAGCCGGTCTATTACAGCATTGTGAACGACAAACTGATTTTTGCTTCAGAGCTCAAAGCCATCCTGTGCTACTCGCGCGTTAGCCGGGAGGTGGACCGACGGGCGCTGAACTATTACCTGGGGCTGCGCTACGTGCCCTGTCCGCACACGATTTTTAGGCAGGTCAAAAAATTGCCGCCAGGTCATACGCTGACCTGTACAAAAGGAGGTGTGCGTCTGCGCCAGTATTGGGATGTGCAGTTTGCGACGGAATTTGAGCCGTATTCGGATATCTACTACCTGGAGCGCTTTCGGGAATTGTTCGAGGATGCTGTGTCTATTCGCTTGATGAGCGATGTGCCGCTGGGGGCGTTTCTAAGCGGGGGCATCGACTCAAGTTCGGTGGTGGGCGTAATGAGCCGCATGGTGGATCGCCCGGTGCAGACGTTTTCAATAGGTTTTCAGCAGGGTTACTTTGACGAAACGGTTCACGCTAGAGAGATCGCGCAACTATTCAACACCGAGCACAACGAGTTTACTGTTGAAGCCAATGTTATGGACTTTCTGAGCAAGTTGGTCTGGTATTGTGATGAGCCGTTTGCCGATGCCGCTGCACTGCCGACTTATGCTCTATCACATATGGCCCGTGAACACGTGACCGTGGTGCTAACCGGTGACGGAGGGGATGAAGTTTTTGCCGGTTACCAGCGTTACCGATCGGAGGAAATGGCCGATTATCTGGCCAAAGTACCGGTAGTGTTGCGACAGGGTTTGCTGATGCCTTTGTTGAAACTGTTGGGGTTAGCGGTGCCCGCCAGCAAGCGGTTGAGTCTCTACATAGAAAGTGCCCTCAAACGGTTGAGCCTGGCAGACTTAGCCCCGGACACTCGCTATCTCAGGCGCTTTTGGGTCTTTGATCACAAGGATCGCGAGTTGTTGTACGCTCCGGCGTGGCAGGAAACGTTGATTTTTGAAGACGAGGATGTCTACCGTCCCTATTTCGAGCGCGTGTCTGGCTGTCCACCGCTCAGCCAGCGTCTGTACGTGGACATCAAGACCTACTTGCCTGATCAGATGTTGACCAAAGTGGACCGAATGACAATGTCTGCTTCGCTGGAAGCGCGTGTGCCGTTTCTTGACCATCGCCTGGTGGAGTTTGCCGCTACCGTGCCGCCGCAGATGAAAATGTCCTGGCGTGTACTTAAGAAGTTGGTGCGCGAGGCGATGGCAGATATGATCCCGCCAAACATTATCCAGCGTCCCAAGCACGGCTTTGAGGTACCAATCAATGATTGGTTTAGGAACGAGCTGAAAGGCTATGCGGAGGATGTTTTGCTGAGCGATCATCCGTTTTTCGACCGCGATTATCTCCAGACTCTTCTGAAGGAGCACGCCGAAAATCGCCGCAATCATGGCGAGAAGTTCTACGCGCTGTTGGTCTTCTTGGTCTGGCACGAGCGGTTTTGTAGCTGAGCATGTAGGAGATATGAAACTTTGAAGAACCCTGAACTCGAAGAGGCAATCAGAACATATTATAGATGCGGCTTTGGGGGCCGTATCGCTCCTCACCGTGAAGAGTATTATGTGGATTCGAGCCTGAATCCTGTTTATGCTGAGGCTAAATTGAAGCGTGCTCTCCGCTACAAGACGCTGCAGGCCGGCGACAGGATCCTCGAAGTGGGTTGTGGCTTTGGCAGCTTTGTGTTGACATGCGTCGAAGCCGGTTACGATGCTATTGGGCTGGACCCCAACGAGTATGATGAGCGAATGCCTGTTTCAGTATTGAAGATTGCCCAGTCACGTATGCCGCCAGGGGACCACCGCCTTGTGGCCGGGTACGGTGAGGATCTGCCTTTTCCGGCGGAAACATTTGACGTGGTAGCGCTGTTTCAGGTTTTGGAGCACGTTCGAGATCCTAAGCGGGTGTTGCAACAGGCCTATCGTGTGTTGAAACCGGATGGTATGATCTATCTCCACATGGGTAATTATCTGTCATTTTATGAGGGACACTACGACTTACCCTGGTTGCCGCTATTTCCTAAACCCTTTGCGCGTATCTACGTCCGTTTGCTGGGGCGTGACCCTGGCTTTCTGGAGCACCTCCACTATACTACGCCTCCCATGATCGAGAAGCTATTGGCGGAATTGGGCTATCAGAAGCACAGGAACGTTGCCATGGATAGCTTTAAAGAGAACATGAGAAACATCGACCAGATTAGCATTTCTGCATATAGGCGGGTGGGCAAGCTAATCCGCGCTTTTGGTTTGCTTCGGTTGGCCGAGAAATTGGTAGAGTGGGGGTGGGTTTATCCGGTATGCTTTACTGTGCTCAAGTGAGTGGGATATTGAACCCAGGTCTGCTTGCATGTTCTGACTGAAACAGGGGTGAAAATGCGAGAGTCTGATCTGCAATATCTGGTATGTCCCCAATGTCGGGGAGATCTGATCATCAGCTCCATGGGTGTGCGTCGGGGAGAGGAGATAAAGACGGCTCGATTGAGTTGCCCTGCCTGCGGGATCGACTATCCCGTGGTACGGCACATCCCTCGTCTAGTGCCTGTTGAGAACTACGCGTCAAGCTTTGGGTTGGAGTGGAAGTTGCACGCGAAGACCCAGTATGATGGCTATACAGGTCTCAAGCTATCTGAGAAGCGCTTTTTTGAGGAAACGTGCTGGGAGAGAAACCTACGGGGCCAGATGGTATTGGAGGTAGGCAGTGGCTCTGGCCGATTTACCGAACAGGCGGCTTCTGCTGGAGCCTTTGTTGTGTCCATGGACTATAGTAATGCGGTAGAGGTCAATTATCAGTTTAATGGTCACAAGCCCAATGTCTTCATTGTCCAAGCAGATGTCTATCAAATGCCATTCCGGCTAGGTTCTTTCGACAAGCTGTTCTGTTTTGGCGTGTTGCAGCATACACCGGATGTGCGCGGGGCCTTTTTTGCCTTGCCGCCGATGTTAAAACCGGGTGGAGAAATGGTAGTAGACGTTTATAAAAAGAATTTGCTCTTAACTGTTTTTTCAACCAAGAATTATGTGCGATGGCTAACGTTGCGAATGGAACCAGAATATCTATATCGGATTACCAAAAAATGGGTAGATTTGATGTGGCCGGTATGTACGATAATTAGAAAAATTCCTCGTCTTGGACCCTCTATCAACTGGCTTCTACTGGTAGCAGATTACAGTCGGACAGGGTTGTCAGGGGACGTGCTCAAGGAGTGGGCATATTTGGATACGTTTGATATGTTGTCACCGCGGTATGACTCGCCACAGACCATTTCTACTGTGCGTAAGTGGTTTGCCGAAGCTGATCTGGTCGCAATCGAGGTAAGGGATGGATTTAATGGTATTGAAGGACGGGGAAAAAAGCCAAAGGATGCACATCATGAGTAAGAATGTCGCGTTCTATGACAAGGTGTGGGCAGATGACTGTTATGCCAAGGGACTTTCGCCGACGTTGCGGCGGCGCCAAATCATCCATTTCATCCAGAAATATACGCCTGGATCAGGATTGATGCTCTTGGATCTAGGCTGTGGCAAGGGGTATCTGGCTGAGGCCCTGTCGAGGTTGGGTCAGGTGACGGGCGTTGATTTTGCGGCGGAAACGGTGCAACAAAACAAACAGCGCTTTTCCCACATAACGTTTGTTTGTGGAGATGTTATCGATCTAGCGCTACCCCAACGTCTGGCCCAATACGACGTGGTTGTTTCTTCTGAGGTCATTGAGCACATTGAAATCGCTGACCGTGCGCAGCTTTTGCGGAACGTGGACGCTGTCTTGCGCCCCGGTGGCCTGTTTATCGTGACCACGCCGTACAGAAATTCTATCTTGCGTCTCAAACCCCCAGATGAGAGCGAGACGACATTTTTTGCCCGTTTTGAGGACCAACCAATCAGCAGTATTATGTCTAAAGAGGAGTTGATCGCCGCGCTCGAGCCATATTTTGAGGTTGTGGGCTTTGCCTCTGTACAGCCCTGTATCAAAAATAGACTGCTCGACTATCTCTGGAAAGTCTTGTTCTGGCCGTTAAATTACAGGTTGGTTAACAACGTGACCAACGCACTGGGTATTGAGGGGAAGTATATGGTAGTGGTCGCCCGGAAACCGGTTACTGGGCAGGTTTGAAAATCCTTTGTAATAGAAAAATGTCCTTACGTCCAACAATACCAGCAAGTATTAAGCTGCTGGCATAAAGAGCGGCTACCAACGGCGCAAGAATTAGGGGATGGAATCCGAGATGTATGCC
>Ga0209635_10003821_pt1 | contig 11786 bp, 9 predicted proteins | sample DeeMarSWOR230_32_FD_187463 | JGI IMG/M metagenome (GOLD analysis project Ga0209635, IMG submission 187463) | Marine sediment microbial communities from White Oak River estuary, North Carolina - WOR-2-30_32 (SPAdes) (version 2) | ecosystem: Environmental > Aquatic > Marine > Intertidal zone >...
ACGAGATAGAAAACGTAAGTATTAAAATATAGGAAAAAAGAGAGCCCTTATAAAAAGGGCTTTTTTTAATGTGTTAGAGGAGCAACACCCTGAAGCGATCGTGGTTTTAATACAAAGACTCGAGGCGGTATACCCGTTTCTTTTGCAGAAACGCTATGGAAACGTTGCAATAACTTGTTTCTTGACCAAATGTCTTATTCCGGGTAGCATGTTTATAAGGAGGTTGACTGTATTCATCGAAGAAACGTATGTAGGGTGAATAAAGGATAAAAAAAGTATTGCTGCGCGGGCGCTTCGTCAATCGAATAAATTTATAATAAAAATACTGTTAAAAAGTATATGTAATATTGGATTTTAAAGAAGTTCGAAGTTTGTTTTATGTAAATAATGTACAGGTATAGTGGTGGCCCTTTGAGGCTATTTTTATGTTTTTCGTAAATCTCAAATTAAAAAAACTCCTTTCAATCAAATCTCGAATTATTAGAGCTCCTAACAATTACTGCTCTGATCCACTGATGATCTTTTCTGTTCCTATTAACAGTGAAGCTTTAGTCAGTACTGTATTTGATAGGGTAGTGATCTTTTCATTTCCTCCCTAAAATCACACAACAAAGGAGGCAGAGTTATGAAGAAACGGACAAAGTTCACGATTGTTGCGGCAGCAGTATTGGTAGCCCTGGTTTTTATCTTCGCCGTTTCACCTCTGGGCCGGCAAACGATCTGTACCGCAGGTGAGCGGGTACCGGTTGAAGGCACTGTTTCAGTGCTCGCAGTGTGGGGTGGCCATGAGCTGGACGTATTCAAGGAGATGGCGAAGCCCTTTGAAAAGGAGACAGGCATAAACGTATCCTACGAGGGAACCAGAGACATCAATGCGGTTTTAACAACGAGGGTACAGGCGGGAAACCCTCCCGACATCGCCGTGCTTCCCGGACCCGGCAAGATGGCCGAGTTCGCCCGGGCCGGCCACCTGGTCGATCTGAGCACGGTCTTTGACATGGAAAGGATCAGGGCTGACTACGCCAAGGGCTGGTTGGACATGGGAACTGTCGGTGGAAAACTGGTCGGTGTGTTCGCCAAGGTGGCCATCAAAGGACTGGTCTGGTACAACCCTCACACCTTGGAGGATGAGGGTATAGAGATACCGAAAGATGCCGATCAGATGAGGGTGATCTCTGCAAGGCTGGCCCGCCAGGGAAAGACGCCATGGTCCATCGGGCTGGAGAGCGGTGCGGCCAGCGGATGGGTCGGCACCGACTGGCTGGAAAACATCTTCCTCAGGCAACACGGGCCTCAGAAATACCGCGACTGGTACGAGGGGAAACTTGCCTGGACCTCTCCGGAAGTACGGGAGACCTGGGAAACCTGGGGAGCGATCGTGGCAAACCCGAATATGGTGTACGGCGGAAAGCAGTACGTGCTGTCGACCAATTTCGGACAGGCGGCCGCTCCTCTTTTCATGGATCCTCCGGGAGCCTACTTTCACATGCAGGCGAGCTTCATCCAGAGCTTCATCAAGGAGCAGTTTCCCGACCTGCAGCCCGGTGAAGACTTTAACTTCTTCGGATTCCCGCCCATCCATCCCCAGTACGCGGACGCCGTCGAGGCTGCCGGTGACCTGGTGGGCATGTTCAATGACACTCCCCAGGCGCGCGCCTTCATCAAGTACCTCACCACCCCGGAGGCGCAGTCCTACTGGACCAGCGGTACAGGCGCGCTTTCGGCCAACCGGAATGTGTCCCTGGTATTCTATCCCGATGTACTCAGCAGGAACGCCGCTCAGATCCTCCAGAAGGCAGAGATCGTGGTGTTCGATGCGTCGGACATGATGCCGGGGAAGATGAACAACGCCTTCTGGTCAGCGATCATGAGCTACGTAGAGAATCCCGCACGCCTGGACAGTATTTTACGAAATCTGGAGCAGACCAGGAGGGAGTCATACTGAGCAAGACATGACGGGGGGCTGAGTTGCACGCAGCAAAGCCTCCCGTTCTCTTTTTTTGGAGGATGCCATGGTCCTGAGAAGTACAATCCTGGCCGTGGTGGCGGTGTTTGGAGTACCGGCCGGACTCACCCTGTACATCTTCATGGTTGAAAAGGGAGTCACCCGGCTGCGTTTCACCCTTCAGAAGCGCATACGTCCCTGGTTGTGGCTGACTCCCTGCCTTGCCATTCTATCGGTGTTTCTGCTGTACCCTGTGCTCAACACCCTGGTTTTGAGCTTTTTAAATAATGACTCCACCCGATTCATCGGGTTGCAGAACTACGTGCGTATCTTCACCGACAGGGAGATGCTCATCGTGCTGCGGAACAACGCCATGTGGCTGGTTTTCTTCACGCTGGTTACGGTTACTGTGGGCCTCCTGATCGCGGTGCTGACTGACCGGGTGAAATACGAGCAGGCGGCAAAAGCGCTCATTTTTTTACCCATGGCCATATCCTTCGTGGCGGCCGGAGTCATCTGGAAGTTCATGTACGAGTTCAGGCCGAAGGGTACGCCCCAAATAGGGACGGTGAACGCGGTGCTGACTACCCTTTCCCCCTCCTTTGAGCCCCAGGCGTGGCTGTTCAATCCAAGCATAAACAACTGGGCACTGATCGTGGTGGGCATATGGATCTGGACCGGTTTTGCCATGGTCATCCTGTCGGCGAGCATCAAGGGAGTTCCCAAGGAGATCATGGAGGCCGCCCGTATAGACGGCGCCGGTGAGTTTCAGGTCTTTTTCAGGGTAACCCTTCCCATCATAAAGCCCACCATCGTGGTGGTGACCACTACCCTGATCATCAACGTATTGAAGATCTTTGATATCGTGTACGTGATGACCAACGGTATTCTGCGCACCGAGGTCATCGCCAACCGAATGTACAAGGAGATGTTCAATTTCATGAACTTCGGCATGGCCAGCACGCTGGCGGTACTGCTGCTGGTGGCCATCATTCCGGTGATGCTCTTGAACATCAAACGGTTTGGACAGCGGGGAGAGGTGCAATGAAAGGAGAGCGCCATATAACCGGCTGGGTCATCCGGTTCATGAGGAAAAGCCCCATTCATCTCGTTCTTCTGACCATCTGCGTGATCTGGCTGGTGCCCACCCTGGGGCTGTTCGTCAGCTCCCTTCGCCCCCGGGCCCTGATCCTGAACACTGGATGGTGGAAGGCTTTCAACGCCCCACTCCTCTTTACAATACAGAACTACCTGCACGTCATCCAGCGGGCCAACATGGGCAGGAGCTTCTTCAACAGCCTGATGATCGCAATACCCGCCACGGTGATGCCCATCCTGGTGGCAGCCTTCGCAGCCTACGCCTTTTCCTGGATGCGATTTCCTGGGAGGGACGTGCTCTTTTTGATGATCATCGGGTTGCTGGTGGTGCCGCTTCAGATGACCCTTATCCCCATTCTCAGGCTGTTCAACAGCCTGCACCTCACGGGTACCTTCGTGGGTATATGGGTCGCCCACACCGCCTATGGTCTCCCCTTCGCAATTTACCTGCTCAGGAATTTTATCGGAGGAATACCGGAAGATCTGTTCGAGTCGGCCTTTTTGGATGGGGCCAACCACGTACAGATCTTCTACCGCCTGGTGCTTCCCATCGCTGTTCCAGCGATCGCATCATTGTCAATCTTCCAGTTCATGTGGGTATGGAACGATCTCCTGGTTGCCCTCATCTACCTGGGTGGAACCCCGGAGGTCGCGCCCATGACTGTGACCATATCGAATCTGGTGAACTCCTACGGAGGAGGGTGGGAGTTTCTCACCTCCGCCGCCTTTATATCCATGCTTCTGCCGCTGCTGGTGTTCTTTTCACTTCAGCGCTACTTCATTCGGGGCATCCTGGCGGGATCGATCAAGGGATGAACATTCCCCTATCCAAGAACCATGTTCCGGGTATATTCAGTGCTCCACACATGCTAAATCCCCCTCTCACTTTTTGCTCCATTTTTTTCCTTACCAGGTGTGCCGTATCTGTAAACACGAAAGAGGGTGACTGGTAAGAAACTTTTTTTTTAACTTCGTATAGGTTCGAGAAGAAAGTGGGAAGTAAATCATGCAGTAGTGTACCAGACAGAAGTAGTACTCACAGGAGAGAAGCAAAAACGGAACGCTCAGGATAGAAGAGAGCTGGAACACTGTAACCATCATCATCTTCAATCATTCAGCTTTTTAGAAGTTTTGTTAATACTTTGATAACCCCACATGGTGTGTAAATACAAAAGGAACAAGTCCAGACGGAAATAAATGATCCTGATTATGAATTGCTTTTGTATTTAAATCTAAAGATTACTACAAATTATCTTGACAATCATTTTTTCTTAGGTATCATAGAAAACGATTACATGAAATTGGTTTCATATAATATTCATTTGGCAGGTATTAATGGCGACTATATCAGATGTTGCAAAAAAAGCAGGGGTTTCGGAAGCAACTGTCTCAAGAGTACTGAACAATACTGCGGTTGTGAACAGGGACACACGAAAAAGGGTTCTCGATGCGATAAATGAGCTTCACTACACACCAAGCTTTCTCGCAAAAGGCATGCGGAGAAAAAAGACAAGTACAATCGGTGTCATAATCCCTGATTTTAGAAATCTGTACTATTCGGAGCTCTTAAAGGCCATCGAGGATGAAGCGAGAATACATGAATACATTGCGATCATTTGTACCGGGGAAATGAATGCAGAGCGGGAGAGGGCCTATATTGACTATCTGCTGAGCAGACAGGTAGAGGGACTCATGCTGTGCTGCTACGTAAACATAATGGAGAATAAATCATTTATTCAAAAAGTTGCACAGAAGGTGCCCATTATTGTAATGGACCAACCTTCTGGCAGCCTGCCAGTTTCATCAGCATATGCAGATGGATATAAGGGATTCAAAGTGCTTCTTTCCTATCTGATTGAAAAAGGGCACAGAACCATAGGGATGATCAGAAGTCTCCATAGGTATCCGTGCAGCGAGAGCAGGTTCATTGGATATGTGGATACCCTGAAGGAGCACGGTATCAGCGTTGATCCAAATCTCATAGAAGAGAGTGAGTTTACCGCTGCCGGTGGATACGACGCAGCAAAGAAATTGCTTGCGAAATCAAAACCTACGGCAATTGTTGGAGTTAATGACCTGATTGCGAGTGGCGCTCTGAAATACATCCGTGAAAAAGGGTATGCCGTTCCTGACGATATTGCAATTGCCGGTTTTGACAATATAGCTTTATCGTCGCTTGTGTCGCCGCAACTGACCACGGTGAATATACCGGTTGAACAAATCGCACATGAAGCAATCAACCAGCTCATTAAAAAGGTACAGAATCCCCGTGTGAGAAATAGGGATATTGTGATAGAGACTGAGCTTATAATACGCCAGTCAACTGAAAAAGTTACGAAAGACATAATAAGAATGTGATCTTCATCGTTACTGGGTAAAATTATTTTCATGTAATTGGTTACATTTCTATTGACAAACAAAGTTCGAATAATATAATTGATCAGAATGTAATTAATTTCATGAAAATGGTTACATTCATCGATCAGTTATTGTAATGGAAGCGATAAAAACAATGGTTCGTTTTTAATTTCATGACTGGAATGGAACAGAGAACATGTGAGAAGAGCAGATGAGGTGGAAACAATACTGGCATTGAAAAATATTACAAAAAAGTTTACCGGTACGCTTGCGCTTTCTGAGGTTGATTTTGATCTCTCACCGGGCGAGGTCCATGCGCTTGTCGGGGAAAATGGTGCAGGAAAATCGACATTGATAAAAATAATTACCGGTATATATCAACCGGACAGCGGTGATATGGTGATAAACGGCGAGAAAGTCGTGTTTCCCGATGCTCGTGCCTCCTATGATCACGGTATCGTGGCGATTTATCAGGAAGCGAGCCTTTTCGAAGATTTGAGCATCGCGGAGAACATCTACATGGGGCACCAGGAAATACGGCCTTTCACGAGGAATATAAAATGGGGAGCCCTGTACGCGAAAGCGGACGAGTTTATAAAAAGTCTTGAGGTCAATCTGGATTCCCATGCTCTAGTCAGAAGCCTCAGCATCGCGGAGAAGCAGCTGGTAGAAATCATAAAGGCCCTTTCTGCCAACGCGAAGATCCTCATAATGGATGAGCCGACAGCTTCTCTTACCAAGGAGGAGATCGACTATCTGTTCAGAATCACTCGAAAACTGCGAAGCGAGGGAACCGCAATCATATTCATATCCCACAGGTTGGAAGAGGTTTTCGAAATTGCCGACAGGGTGACTGTCATCCGAGACGGAAAGAAAGTAGGAACGCTCGCACGGGAAGATCTCAACGTGGATGAGCTGGTGCGAATGATGGTCGGACGGAACCTGAAGACGCTATATCCGAAGATTGCAGCATCAATAGGGGAGCCGCTATTACGGGTTGACCGGCTATCGAGGGCCGGTGAGTTCCACAATGTGACATTTGAGCTGAAGAGGGGAGAGATAGTGGGTTTAGCCGGCTTGGTGGGTGCCGGAAGAACCGAAGTAGCCCGTACCATCTTTGGTGTGGAGAAACCGGAGGGCGGAAAGATCTTTCTCGAAGGGAAAAAGGTAAAGATCGATAATCCCCGGGACGCACTTGAGATGGGTATTGCCTATCTCTCCGAGTCGAGGCAGGAATATGGTCTGATACTGCAGATGACGATTACACAGAACATCACGGTGCCGATTCTGAAAAGATTTTCACGTTTCGGCTTTATAAACAGGGGGAATGAGAGGGAGACGGCGCGGAACTTCTTCGCCCTGTTGGATATCCGTGCTTCAGGGCTCGATCAGAAGGTAGGGAGCCTTTCTGGTGGAAATCAGCAGAAGGTGTCCATCGCGAAGTGGCTGGCAGCGAATGCAAAGGTTCTTATCCTGGATGAGCCGACCAAGGGAATCGATGTGGGGACAAAGGCGGCTGTGCACAAGCTCATGAGTGATCTCGCCAATGAAGGAAAGGCAATACTGATGATTTCCTCGGAGATTCCAGAGATAATCGGCATGAGCGATAGAATCCTCGTGATGAATGAGGGGATCCTTGTCGCAGAGATAACCAGGGCCGAGGCAACGCAGGAGAGAATATTGACGGCAGCACTGGGTGAAAATAACAAGTAGCCCCTGAGCATGCGATAAGAATATGAGAGTGCGACATGAATAATGTGAAATTAATAAGCCGATTGAAGGACATGGTCCGCAGAAGGGAGTTCGGCGTTTTCATCATCATTGTGGTCGTGATGGTTCTGGTCGGTATCAGAAATCCAACCTTCTTCACGAGCGATAACTGGAAGGATATGTTGATGTATGTCTCTATCCTGGCATTTATCTCTATCGGGCAGATGATGACTATAGTCACGGGAGGAATCGATCTTTCGGTCGGATCCGTGGTCGCGCTATCAGGGATGAGTGTCGGGATGATCATGCGCGAATACCCTGTTTTACACCCTGTCATACTCATACTGTTCGGCACAGTATTCGGGCTCGGCTGTGGACTGCTGAACGGACTGCTGATCGGAAAAGGGAAAATCCCCCCTCTCATCACGACGCTTGCAACCATGTCGATCTACCGGGGATTGGTCGTTGTCGTTTCCGGGAGCAGGTGGGTCGTGTATGGGGACATTACGGATGGGTTCAGGATGATAGCCCGGGGCAATATCCTGGGCATCAACAACCTGATGTTTGCCGCACTAATCATCGCGATCGTTGCGTACTACTTTTTGAATCATACCAGAAGAGGACGAGAAATATACGCATTCGGAGATCATCAGGAAGGTGCCAAGTTTGCAGGGATAAATGGCGTGAAAATAAACATCCTCGTATATACAATTTCAGGGATGCTCGCAGGATTCGGAGGGGTTCTCTGGGTCTCTAGAGTGCACACCGCACAGGCGAATACTGCACTGGGATATGAGATGCAGACCATTGCATCTTGTGTTATCGGGGGGGTGAGCATATTTGGAGGGGTCGGTTCTGTTGTGGGAGTATTGCTTGGAACCCTCATGTTCGGCATTATCCTGAACTCGCTCGAGTTGATCGGTATCGTCGATTTCTATAAGCTCGCCGTGCAGGGGTTTATCATACTTGTTGCGGTAATATTCGATGCAATACTGTCTCACCGCGTTATGGAGCGCATGCGCAAGCAGAGGAGAATTTTTGATGCAGGATGATAGCGTAAACATAACGAGATTTTCGATATCTGCAATACTGAAAAGCTGGGAATTCACCATATTTTCTTTGCTGGTCGTCGTCTTTATCATCAATCTCTTTCTTTCACCGGATCTGTTCAGAATAGAAAATCTTTTCGATGCGACGCTCACCTTTACAGAGAAGAGCATTGTGACACTCCCGATGACCCTTCTCATCATAAGTGGTGTGATAGATATTTCGATCGCCTCTATATCTGCAATGTCGGGGGTAATACTGGGTGTATGTTTCAAAGCAGGCATCGCGATCGGGTATGCAATTCTTATCGGACTGATGGTAGGTATCCTCGCCGGTTTGATAAACGGACTGATAATCACAAAATTGCAAATCCCGTCCATCGTCGTAACCCTCGCAATGATGCTCTTCTATCGGGGCATCGGGTACATCCTGCTTGGAGATACAGCGGTGAGAAACCTCCCCGAGAGATTTGGACTTTTAGGGGGCGCATACAGTGTCACATTCATTCCCATACAGTTCATAATATTCATTGTGCTTGCGATCATATTCGGGCTTGTGCTTCACAGGACCACATTCGGGCGGCTCATATACGTGGTTGGGAACAATGCAAATGCTGCACGGTATTCGGGTGTTCCTGTCGACAGGATTCGATTGATACTCTGTGTGGTCACTGGTTTCATTTCGGGTTTGTCAGGAATTCTTTTAACATCCCGGATAGGCTCTGCCAGGCCTGATATCGCACTGGGAAATGAGATGGCGGTTATCACGATAGTCCTCTTGGGAGGAGTTTACATTTTTGGTGGAAAGGGAACCATCCTGGGGGTTGTAATCGCTGCGCTGATGCTCGGGTACGTTCACTACGGGCTTTCGATTCTGAACATCCAGGAGCAGGTCATCCGGATTGTAACTGGAGGTCTTCTGATTATCGCTCTCCTGATACCCACGATTTCAGCAAAGTTCAAGGTAAGGGAAAAATCTCCGGGAGGTGCCTAGGTTACTTCGTGCCTGCAAACATCATGTGTGGTGTTGAAGCAGCCTTCAAACCGCATCAAGATGAAAGCATCTTGATGTAGGAAATATACAAATGAGAAGGAGGAAAAAGATGAGGAAGTGTATTGTTCTGTGTGTAATTCTGCTGCTGGTCGCGCCTGTTTCTCTGGTGTTCGGAAGCGGTGCACCGAAGGGCGAGGCCGAAAAAGCGAAGGGAGAGGGGCCGTTCACGCTGGCGTGGGTGCCGAAAGGTCTTGGACATCCATATTTCATCTCATGTTACGACGGGGCAAAAGAAGCTGCAAAGGAGTATGGGGACAAGATCTTCGAGGTAGGCCCTGACGACTGGAGTGTTGAGGGCCAGATCAGGGTGATAGAGTCACTCATCGATCAGAAAGTCGATGCGATCGGAATTGCCGCAAACGACAAGGATGCGCTTGCACCTGTGTGCAAGAAGGCAATGGAAGCGGGCATTCCGGTCGTTGCATGGGATGCTGCAGTCGATCAAAGTGCAAGGGTTACCTTTGTCAATCAGGCTAGCTTTGAGGGAATCGGTCGCGGACTTGCTGCAGGAATGGGTGAAGTAATCGGATATGAAGGCGAGATCGCAGTGCTGAGTGCGACACCACAAGCCCCCAACCAACGGAAGTGGCTGTCGTGGGTGTTTGAAGAGCTCAAGGACCCGAAGTACAAAAACGTAAAGCTTGTTGATGTGGTCTATGGGGACGACATGACGGAGAAGAGTTACGACAAGGCGCTCGGTTTGATCAAGGCGTATCCAGATCTGAAGGGAATCATCGGTCTTTCTGCGGTTGCATGCCCGGCAGCCTGTGCAGCGGTAACCGACAAGGGGTTGAGCGGTCAACTCAAGGTGGTTGGATTCGGCATACCGAGTACCATGAAGGATTATGTGCTTGAGGGAACCTGCCAGCAGTTCCTGCTCTGGAATACCATGGACCTGGGATATGTTGCTGCGAGCGTTATGCACAAGTGCTGTACAGGTGAGTTCACCGGCAAGGTTGGAGAGAAAGTGAAACTCGGTCGGCCGACAATGGGTGAGCCTGACGCGGAATATGATGTGGCTGTTGGTGAAGACGGGGATCCATTTATTCTTCTCGGACCGCCGATGAAGTTCGACAAGTCCAATATCGAGAAGTGGGCAGAGATTTTTTAGTAACTCATGAGAGTGACTTTCTGAACACTATCCTGCTGTAATTTTACTACCACCTCTCATACAACGGGTTGTTTTCGGGATAAACACACAGTACGGATGGTGTTGAACAATGAGTGCTGAGAGTTACGAAGTTATTCAAAACGGTGCATCATCAACTCTCAGCACTTCATTGTGATCTTATTAACAATATCAAAAGGATTAAAAATGGCATTACACAAAGATTTCAAAGAGAACTTTCAGAATCCATCAAACAGATACGGAGTAGCGCCCTTCTGGTTTTTAAACGGCGAGTTGGATCAAGAGGAACTCGCCTGGCAGGTGAAGGAGATGAAAGAGAAGGGTCTCAACGGGTATGTGATGCATCCACGGTACGGCCGCAAACCTGAATATCTGTCGGAAGACTGGTTTTCGAGAATCTCCCGTATTGTGAAGGAATCTGACAGGCACGGCATGTCAGCGATCATCTACGATGAGGATGACTGGCCAAGCGGAATGAGCGGTACGAAGGTCCTGGATGATCATCCGGAGTATGCACATCGGCAGCTTGAGATCGCGTGGGTCGAATGTAACGGATCGGCGAAAGTGGAAACCGATGAAATGACTGGGGAGCCGGTTGCGGTGGTCGCAGCGAAGTATGCAAGGAAAGATGCCGAGTTGAGTAGATCCAGACTAAAGGATTTTTTTAATATCACCACACATTTCAAGAACAGCAAACTCTCATACAGGAACGAAAAGGGATACGATCTGGTCCTCTTTTTCATGAACCAGGTTGTGAAGGGATATAATCCTAAAACGGTGTACCCGATTAAAAAGGGATGGAAGGCCCAGCCGAACACGTGGAGCTGGTACTTCCCTTATGAGTACTACGTGGACCTTATGGACTCCGAGGCAGTTGATTACTTCATCAAGACCACGCATGAGGAGTATAAAAAACGTTTTGAAAAATATTTTGGCACTACAATTTCTCATCTTTATACCGATGAGCCTGGATTCTACACGGTGATGAAAGACGGATTCAGCGTTGTTCCGTGGTCCAATATCTTGCTGAGCGAGTTTGAAAAAGAGTTCGGATACAGGCTGCAAGAGTATCTCCCAGCGCTCGTGTGTGATATCGGAGAAAAAACACCCCAGGTTCGGTACGACTTCTGGTTTCTGGTCACAAAGCTGTTTAAAGAAAATTACGTGAAAAGGGTTCATGCGTGGTGTAAACGAAATAACCTTCAACTGACGGGTCACTTCCGGCTGTGCTATCCACAGCTGATATGGCAGAGAAACTATGCGGGTAATGTGATCAATCTCTTCAAACATATGGATTTTCCAGGGGTTGACAGGCTCGATACCCCGGGTATGTGCGAGCGTCTTGCGACCCATGACACCGCCTGGCAAATCGAAGACAAGATCTTGACTTCGGTTGGTCATCAACATGGAATAAAAAGGAGAATGAGCGAATCCTTCGCGCTTGGA
>Ga0209635_10003822_pt1 | contig 11786 bp, 12 predicted proteins | sample DeeMarSWOR230_32_FD_187463 | JGI IMG/M metagenome (GOLD analysis project Ga0209635, IMG submission 187463) | Marine sediment microbial communities from White Oak River estuary, North Carolina - WOR-2-30_32 (SPAdes) (version 2) | ecosystem: Environmental > Aquatic > Marine > Intertidal zone >...
GCCTCATTAGAATTACTGACTCAGGCGTTGGCGAATTGAAGAAGCTCTATTCGGGTCTACAAGTGGTTTTCGAAGCAGCCTACCCGCTTTCCGTCACGTTAGAAGGAGTCTTATTCTCTGGGCTTGGCGAAGGCGCCTACTATATAACAAGAGATGGCTACCGCAAGCAATTCATTGAGAAACTCGGCTTCGATCCATATCCTGGAACACTCAACCTTAAACTCGCAACGGATTATGACATGAAGACTCGTGCTGAACTGGAATCCTATCCAGCCATTGAGATCCATGGGTTTAAGAGCAAAGCAAGAACGTTTGGTCCAGTGAAGTGCTACCCTGTAATTATTGACAACAAGGTGAAAGGCGCTGTGGTAACAGCCTTGCGCAGCCACTATGATTCTTCAGTGATAGAGATAATTGCTGCCAACTATCTTCGAGGCAAACTCAAGCTGAAAGATGGGCACAAAGTGAAAATTGAGATCCTGATACTGCCCTAATCGTGCAGTTTAGGTTCTCAACTGCTCTTTATAAACAAAAAGCCCTGGGGTTCCGCCGGTGTGAATGAATATTACGTTGTCGTCTTTTTTGAAGCGTCTTTGTCTTATGAAATCAATGAGCCCCGCCATAGCTTTACTGGTGTAAACAGGATCTAACAATATTCCCTCAGTTCGAGCAACTAACTTGATGGCTTCTACGGCTTCAGGAGTAAGCACTCCATAGTCTTCTCCGGCATAGTCGCTTATGAGCACCACGTCTTTTTGCTCAGCAACCGCCTTTAGATCTAAGAGCCTTCTAATCCCGTTTGCAATTTCTACAATCTTTTCGGCTAACCATTGGTTGGCCTTTGACTTTATGCACATTCCGAGAATTTCAGTTTCAGTTTCCAAGGCCTTATTCGTAATGACAAGTCCTGCTTGGGTGCCGCCTGAACCTGCTGCGTGAATAACATAATTAATGTTTGGCATTCTCTCTTTTGCTTGATTTATCAGCTCAAGCATTGCATTGACGTATCCGACTGCTCCCGTTGGGTAGGAGGCCCCCCCAGGCACTGTGTATGGGCTGTGTCCTTTGTTCTTCAGTTCCACGGCAACTTTCTCCATTTCTGAGAGAGCTTGTTGCGGGTCCATTTGAACAAATCTTATGTCGGCCCCGAAGAGATTGTCCAAAAGCAGGTTTCCATCGTATCTTTCAGGCTCCTTTCCTCGCATGACCAGAACAACCTTCAAGCCAAGCTTTTTCGCTGCAGCCGCTGTGACCCTTGCATGGTTGGATTGAATAGCACCAGTTGTTATGATCACATCTGCTCCTTTTTTGATGGCGTCTGCCATGACGAATTCTATTTTTCTTTCTTTGTTGCCTCCGAAAGCTATTCCTGTCAGATCATCTCGTTTAATCCAGAGTTTGGGACCACCTAGAACCTTTGAAAGCCGCGGCATTTCTTCCAGCGGGGTTGGCAATTGCGCCATCTTGATTCTTGGCAGTTTGTCGACCTGTTTCTGCAGGTCTGCGATTTTCATCTTCTATCTCCTATAAAGCTCTATAATTTGTCTCTTAATTTTCAGGGAGCTGTTCAATTCGTCTTTGCCAAACTTTCCTATTTTTTTGACTTGGATGTCTAATCCTTTGCTAGCTATGACATCTTGCACTTGTCTTATTATGCTGTTTTGATCGTGTCCCACGGCGATAATGTCAGGCTTGACTTTTTCAACAACTTTGTCCATGCTGAAGTCTTCATAACCGAGGATGGCTTCATCTACAACCGCCAGTGCTTCTACCAAAGCTCTTCTGTGGTTCTCGGGAACAACAGGTTTGGCTCCTTTGCGCTTTGTCGCTGTCTTATCTCTCGCCACAATAACAATCAGCTTGGCGTTTTTCCCCCCAGCCTTTTTTGCTTCCTCTAAGTATTTGACGTGACCCATATGAAGTAGGTCAAAGGTTCCAGATGCCAAGACAACTTTTCCATTGCCTTTCAGTGCTCTTTTTCGGGCCATGAGAATTCAGCCACCTCTAGCAGTTTTAAGGCATCCAGCAGCCCTTCAGAGTAGGCAATTGTCGCAAGTCCTGTTTCAAATAGTTTTCTGTCTCGATAATACTTCGCATCTTCCCAATAACGCTTAGCTGTCTCTAAAACGTTGTTTGCCTTTTCACTGTCAACTCGTATCGATTTCGCAATCTTGATTTCAGCCAAAACGACTTCGGTGTTCTTAATATACTTGTTAACCAGCTCCTGCAATCTCATTTAGCCATATCCCTCACGCTTTCAGGTGCCTCGGCCAAAGTGATGAGCGCCTCTGCTTCGACAAAATGAAGCCTACCCGGAAAGATGAGTGAGTGAGGCGGAGGACCGAAGTCAAAGCTTGCCAGCTCCATCACATGACCCGCTTTTATCGTTGAGTTGTCTGAACCAGCTCGGGCGATGCCAACTGCGAGGGTGTCGGCAGTAACGACACCCCTCTGCTTCGTTTTCTCCATTGCCAGAAGAGCTTCAAGTCCATATTGTATTGTCATGTAGCATTTCTCCTCGGCTTTGATGTCCAGAAAACAGAGACTGTGAAGACCTCGCTTTTTGTTTTCCATAATCACTCTGTAGGGAGTCTCAACGGCGGCCAGTTCATCAGCGAAAGGAATGGTGACGCTTCTTCCGTATTTGTAATTTTGGAGTCCAGACAAGCCAATGACGGCGGAAACTATTGAGGCTCCATGGATGATTCTTGTTTTTATTCCCTCATTTTCAGCTCGAATTCGCAAATCCACATGGGTAGTTGCTATCAGCGGATCGCCTGGAACCAGCAGAGCAGTTCTGCCTTGTTTTGCGGCTTCTAGGATTTTTTGTCCGGCTTCTTCCTCTAAATCATGCCTCGAAGCGATGATGATGTTCTTTCCGCCTAGTCTTTCAAGTTTTGAAATGGAAAATGCGGGCATCAGGCTTGTATAGAGTTCAGCAAAGACCGTATCTGCTTCTTCAATTGCTTCCAACCCTCGGAGAGAGAGGTCTTTCTCATCACATAAGCCTAAACCTACAAAGGCAAGTTCACCTGACATTTTTTCGCCTTCCTTCTGTACAATCCTTAGTTTGGCGACCTTGAACTAATAAGCACGCGTCAGTTGTGGACGTAAGACTATGTCGTGGCAAGTTATGGATGCTTTAAGACTCTCTTCAAGAGTCTAGGATTGAGGGTTATGTTACTCTTAGCTCGTCGAAGAGCGCTGTTAAGTCTGTGGTTGGCGCTCCAGCTTCGTTGCAGATTTTCTGTTTAGCTGGAGGTTTTTCCCTATAATGCGGTATTCGCATGGAGATACGTTCATCGTACGTTGGCACTGCTTCGTTTTGGTAGAAAACACCTATTGGAATTTTGTCTCCCCATTCTCTGGCCTTCTTCAAGGCAGATATAGTCTTTGACATGTCCGTTTCTTGGCTGTGCACTTTAGGGTCGTAGCCCGTTTCTTCCAACTTGTAAAGTCTTGACCTTGGCTTTCCAGTAGCTGGATCCGCGCGGTCTTCACCGCGATACCATTCCTTTGTGTTAATGTTGTTGTAAGTTGGGCATGGCTGAAGTACGACCACTAACGCGAGCCCTCGATGCTCTATGCCTCTCTTTATCATCTCCTTCAGGTGACTCACGTCGTAAGCGTAGCCTCTGGCGATGAAGGTGTAACCTGATGTTAGCGCAAGGGCTATGGGATTCACGGCATCGTTTATGTTAGGCTTTGGAAGAGACTTCGTTTTTAATCCAAATTTAAGCGTGGGTGATGCCTGTCCTTTGGTTAAGCCATAGACTCCGTTGTCATGAATGAGATAGATAATGTCGACGTTTCTTCTTCCAGTGTTTACAAAGTGTCCCACGCCTATTCCAAGTCCGTCGCCGTCGCCTCCAACCGCGATGACTTCCAGTTCTGGATTGGCCAGTTTTGCTCCTACGGCAAAAGGAAGCGTCCTGCCATGCAACGTGTGGACTCCATAAGTGTTCACAAAATGAGGCGTTTTCGCGTGGCATCCAATCCCAGAGAATACAGCTACTCTGTGTGGTGGTAGCTGCAACTCGGCCAAAGCCATCTGTAAGGCTGCAAGGATTCCATAATCTCCGCAGCCAGGACACCAGTCCACGAAAACGTTGGACCGGTAATCTGCCACATTAAGAGCCACGGGTTAACACCTGCCTTTCCGACGCTTTTTCCGTTAATATTAGCTTGATGGCGTCGAAGAGTTCGTCTGAAGACATGGGATGTCCATTGAATTTCAAGACGTAGTTTTCTAGGACCAAGCCGGTTTGCTCCCTAACTATGCTCGCTAGCTGGGCCGAGTAGTTCATTTCCACAACGATCCGTTTCTCAGCTCTGCTCAATACTTTCGAAACGTACTCCTTAGGAAAGGGATGAATCATGCGAATCTGAAGGAAATTTACCTTCCAGCCTTCTTGGCTCAATTTTTCCATAGCATCTAGAATGGCGCCTTTCGGAGAACCCCAACTGACAATGGTAGCCTGTGCGTCTGGCTCACCGAAGAAGTTGACTCTTTCTTCAATAGGAATCTCTCGGTCGGCTATCTCGAGTTTCTTCATTCTTTTTTCCATCATACGCGTGCGGTTTTGCGGCTCTTCGCTTATGTGCCCGAACTCATCATGCTCATCGCCAGTATTCCAGAAAACAGCATCCGGTGTGCCCAGTGGAATTCGTGGTGAAATGCCTGACTTAGTGAATTTGAACCTCTTGTACTGCTCGGTATTCTCTATTTGGAAAAGCAGTTGTCCTCGTTCTAGTTTAGCGCGGCTTGTGTCAAATATCTTATAGCTTCGGGTTGTGTTGGCCAACGCCTTGTCAGTTAGGTGAATTGCAGGCATCTGGTACTTCTCAGCATAGTTGAATGTTCGAACAGCGTCGTAGAAACATTCTTCGATATCACCTGAAGCCAGAACAATCCTTGGAAATTCCCCATGGGAAGCGTGTATGACGAATCTGAGGTCGTCTTGCCCATGTCGAGTCGGTAGCCCAGTGGACGGGGCACCTCGCTGATAATAGTTCACCACGACTGGCACCTCATTCATCCCCGCCCAACCTAAGCCCTCCACCATTAAAGAAAACCCTGGACCCGAAGTGCTTGTCGCAGCCCTAGCGCCAGCAAGCGCAGCGCCAGAAGCCATGTTTATAGCCGCAATTTCATCCTCTGCCTGCATTACAACAATGGACCCTTTTTCCTCTCCGCCAGACACCTCTGGGACTAGTTTGAAGATTTCGTGGGCTTCCAGATGGACGCTTTCATCAGCAGCCGGTGTAATCGGATAATACGTCTGAACTCGACATCCACCGAGAAGTTTGCCTAAGGCCACAGCTTGAAAACCTGACACCAAGATTCGCTTCTCATCAGTCTGGACTGTCTCCAGTCTTTGGTCATCGAAACCGCCACCAAGGTTCTGGTTGACGTATTCATATGCATTGTCCAAAGCCATCATGTTCATGTCGATTACGCGTGGCTTATCGGCGAAAATTGTGCTGATGGCTTTCTTAACCATGGCTTTGTCATAGTCGAGGAGCCCAAAGGATATACCGAGCGACAAAACATTAATCATTCTAGTGAGCTTGCTGAGTTTTGGCTCCCCTATCTGTTCTGCTAGGTCTTTGATCAGATCCATGTACTGAATCGCATATACGTGAACACCGCTTTTCTTCGCCGCGTTTAAAAGGTCGCCTACCGTCTCAGCCTCGACTTTCTTCTTCTCCATAATCTTCTGGAACTCTTCGAGAAACGGTGGTGTCAGAGTCTGGATGTCCGAAATTTTAGTGCTTGAGACCGCTTCATCGCAGATGATTCCTCCATTCGGGGATACTTCCCAGACGTGTCTTACTACACTTTCAGCGTCAAAAGTACAGAGCAGGTCAACGAAATCCACTCTTGACCTCACTTCTCTCTTTGACACTCTGACATGGAAGTAGCTATGCAAGCCTTTGATGTTAGAGTGATACTCTCGTTCCCCATAAACATGCAACCCACCATAACAGCAAGCTCTTGCAAAGATGTTGGCTGCCGAGTCGACGCCGCTACCTTGAGGTCCACCTATCATCCAAGCAAAATCGTGTCTGCCCATTTCTTTTTTCTCCAACGAGAGGAAACCGTCTATCCTTTGACATCTTAGCCTCCCGTACATGCGTTGGGTCCTATGCAGCACTCACAGAGGGTTGTTTCGTCGCAGTACGGGCATCTGCAGTTGCAGTCTTCTATTGGATTGCCGCATCTTTCACAAATAATTCCCGACAAACCCAACGATTCCCCATAACTTGAGTTGTCTCGAAAAGCTTAAGTGTTTTTCTGGCTGCAACGCACAAGAAAGAAATCTAACTGAGTTAATGAAACAGAATGCATTTTTCTGTCACACCTGCGAGGTTCAACGCCTACATCTGTGATTGATATCGCGAATCTCTAGTTGCCGACGACGTGTAGTTGCTCCAAGTTAACAAAGTTTCTTATACATCTAATTGTGAAAACATAGCCCAAGTTCATAAATGTTATAATAAACATCGAATTACAAGCCACAAATAGCAAAAAGGAGCGAAGCGCCATGAAGCAGTCACATCGTGCAATCTTTAAGGTTGACATAACCCAGATCGAGGGGGATGGCGATTTTCCCTGCCCAAAATGCGGAGCTACCATCTCACCCGACGATGAAACCGAAACGGTCTACAAGATCATTGATACCAAAGTCAAGAAGGAGAGCCTGGAAGAACTAGTCCTCCTGTGCAATAACTGTGAAAGCAGAATCCGTCTCGTTGGGTTTCTGTCATTAGAGGACTAATAGCGACATTTTCGTCAAGCACATAGTCCTTTGTTTTGAGCAAAGATTAAAGTCCTCGATATGCATGGTTTAAGCAAGGCATATCACATGCTTCTCCTGAAAGACAACTGCTCACTATGTGAAAGAATCTTTCCACACTTTGCCCTTAGACGGTGTTATCGATGCCGAAGACGGTACTGCAGAGACTGCATAACATTCACCAAAGGTGGCGAGATTCTATGTTTGAACTGTGCCCGACGAAGTGTCTCCCCTAGAAAACTCGGAACCAAATACAGTCCATTTAGCCGCTACCTTTCACGGAGAGCGAAATACGCGAGTCATGCTACGCTCAGCTTTGCCCAAATTGAAGGCATCATCGGCGACAACCTACCGTTTGGAGCGCTGAGAAATCCCGAATGGTGGACCAACACTTCTCGCGCAGGTCACGGGCGGGCATGGCTAGACGTAGGTTGGGAAGTTCAAAGCGTAGACTTAGATAAGAGAACTGTAACGTTCACACGGCCCGCGGGTGTAGCCGCCAGCCCAAGAAAGCGAAGAAGAAAGAAGAGTGCTCAGGCGTTCAAGCTACCTGTCAAACCCAAGCCTCGACGTTTTCCTTCCCAAACCAAAATATCGAGAGTTCAGGCTCGACTGCGAAATGTTGAGCGCAGAAAGTCTTCCATGAAGAGACATAAGGGCAAGTTTAAGCCAAAGTCGGCGCAGGAGAAGAGGCTTTTTAAGCCAGAAGCTAGCCCAACTCTGCAAGACGAGTGAGGTTGGTGACGTGGAGCTGGATTAGTTGAGTGAGACCTCTGGCGTGGAGCAGTATCGTCTTCGCCTTGATGAAGTCAAAGGATACAGCGAAATCTGGGAACTTGTGAAAGACACGGTAAAAACAGCATTAGGAGAACACCGCGTTGGAATGATGCTCTTTCTGGACGATCTTCCGATTCAGCTTGGAGCTTATCACCCAGTTGGCACAAACAACATAGTTTTAAACAGAACGTTAGTGCAGGTTGTCGAAGCAGCCACGAAGTCGCAGCGGCTCGTGAATGCCTTTGTATACATTCTTTTGGTGCATGAGTATCTTCACGCGTTAGGCTATGTCCGCGAGGCTGAAGCCCGACAGCTCGTTTACCGCGTTTCTAGAAGGTCGTTTGGTGAAGATCATATCGCTTCACGGTTGGCACGTACAAGTCCGTGGGCTCTTCTGAAAGATGTTCCTCTGAGCCTGATAGAAGCGCCAAACCGAGTTATGGAAATTGTGAAGGACTTTGAGAAGTCGAACCAGAAATATATTGTCTAGCCTTCTTTTCTCATGTAGTCTCGCAGCTGGTCTATTCTATTGGTCAACTCAATTGTCCTACTTTGGTCTCTTAGGGTGCGGTTTCCTTGAAAACATGGACTCCCAGAGATGGCGACGCCTTTCTCACTGATGAGAGCTTTGTATTCTATACATTTGGCTATGAACATCCACCAAACCGAGTCTTCGCCTTCCTAAAATACGTGCCTTCTAGATTCAAATCTCGCTTTCCAATACCGTTTCTGTCCAGGCGGTGGAAACTTGACAACATTGAACTTGCACGACCAGAACAGCTTTACACCGCCCGCAATTTTAGGACGTTGCTAGAAACTTACCGTCAAAGTTATCCAGACTACGTCTATCTCTGCCCTCAGCGCCAGAGAAGTCTGCTGGCCCCCCTTCGCCGTCCCATAAAGAGGGTTTTTGCGCCGAACCAGTGTCTACAAGGATTGCTGGAGAAAAAACGAAGAGACCGATTGGAAGCGACGACGGCTGAATTGACAACCCTTCTCTCCACAGCCTCAGGCGTTCCATTGGAGGATTTTGGCGTACACGGCTCCATAGCGCTGAACATGCACACTAACAAGTCGGACATCGACCTAGTAGTTTACGGAGCACGGAACTTCCGAAAACTAGAGAAAGCAGTCGATAATCTAGTGAACGAAAAGAAACTAGAATATCACTGTGGTCACCCGCTGGATAAGATCAGGAAACACAAGTTGAAGTTTAAAGGGAAAAACGTCGTGTATACTGCCGTTCGCAAGCCAGAAGAGGTCGATTCCAAATATGGTGACTACAAGTACGTGCAGGTCACGCCAGTTGCGTTTAACTGTACAGTTGCTGACGACAGCCAAGCAATGTTCAGGCCTGCCGTTTACCGTATAGCTGATTACAGTCCAATCAATCCAACATCCGAAATTCGCAGGGGCCAAGAGCCTTCAACCGTGGTTTCAATGATTGGACTCTATAGAAACGTTGCTCGAAAAGGTGAACAGCTGGAAGTTTCAGGATTCCTGGAACAGGTGGAACAGGTGAAAAACGGCAGGGCTCACTTTCAAGTAGTTGTCGGTTCTGGAACTCTGGAAGATGAGTATATGTGGCCCAAACAAGCATTTGTTCACAAGAATTAGAACCTTAGTTCACCATAACATTTAATAGGCGAGAGGCCTATGTTGATTCGCCCTAAGGTGTAGTTTAGTTGAGCGAAAAGATCGACGCTAAACAGCTACAAAGTATTCTCTTAGAATCTCCTAATGGGGTAGCGGACCTCCTGAAATCGGCCGCCCATCCAGTGAGGATACAGATATTAGCGTTGCTCTTGCGAGGAGACGGTGACTTCTCTCGACTGATGCAGGAAACAGAACTGTCAAAAACAGCCTTAGCCAACCACCTGAAGCAGCTGATGAACAAGCGGCTCGTGCAAAGAGTTTCTAGAGGAGAGTACAGACTAACAGTTGACGGTGGGGAACTGCTAAACGCCGCGGCTACGATGTACCAAGATTCTGCCCAGAGAGAGGAGAAGCAAAGAGAGCTTTTGCGCAGACGCTACACTAAGGGTTTGATTGAGGGAAAATCTTTGAGCAAGAAAGTGTTGAGCAAAAGAGTTGCGTATCTGCCCTGCTGGCTATCCTATACCGGTGCGTTAGCTGGATCACTCAGAGCTTTGGGAGTCAACTGTGACACCGTTGATGTGGGCGGGCGTTCTGGCTATGCATTTATAGTAAACGTCGCGAAGGGCGTAACTTGCCCTTCTGGACCAACCGCCTTACCTAGTGAAACTTGGAAGCAGATTCATCAGGGAACCGAGAGTCTCGGATGGACTTTGGAGTCCTACGTGTACTCATCTTCTTACCCCGCGGAGGAGGGTAATCCAACACCTCAGGAACTTGAAATTGTGAAGAATCTGTTTGAGAAGATCAAACGAGAGATCGATGAAAAAGATAGGCCTGTCGTTCTCTGGGGATTAGTTGCACCTGAATATGGCATTGTCAAGGGTTACGAAGGGGATGCCTACCTAACAAGCACATTCCGAAGCCTCGCGGGGCAGCCTGAAAAACCAATTCCTTTCCACGACCTTAAAGCACCTGGCTGCATTGATGCTTTCTTCTTCCGAAACAGAGTCACGCACAATCCCACCGAGGCAGACAAAGAGGCGCTTGAGCGGGCTATCAACTTCGCCTCCGCCAACATGCCCATTCTCGACAATTACGTGGCGGGTCCCGCAGCGCTGGATGAATGGGCGAACGTTCTGGAGAATCTTCCAGAAGAAAGACAAAACTACCATGGCAACAGTTACGTCGGCGTATGCGTTTGTGAAGGTAGATCCATGTCCGCAGAGTTCCTGAGGCGACTTTCTCAGAAGTATTCAGGAAAACAGTCGAAACACTTGCAAGAAGCTGCCAAATGCTACGAGAGAGGGGCGGGGCTCATGAAAAAGTTCAGCGGTATCTTCCCCTTCAAGTTTCAAGGTGAAATGAAGCTAGAAGACCGAAAAAAGGCTGCAGCGATACTGAGGAAAGTTAAGCCCTTCGAGGATGAAGCAATCAAGCACATGCAAAAGGCCCTTGAGCAATGGAAGAAACGTTGAGAGCAAACAGCACTCATCAATTTGGAGCACACGTGTACATTGCAGCCGCACACGTACCCATTGCCCACATCCAATAGGCAGCTTAAGATACTCTTATCCTTCTTTTTTTCTTCAGTTTTCTGAGTTGCAGCTCCAGCGCTTTGATAGTTTTCTTGAGAACTTCCTTCTCATTAGTTAGATTTTCATTGTGAGTTTGCAGTTTGAAGGATTCTTCGCGCAGTCTTAGACTTGCATGTTCGTATTCCTCATTCTTCTTGGTCAACTCAGCCACTTTGCGTTTCAAGGTAGCTATTCTCGACCTTAACGTTTTCAGCTGCTTATTTTGACTATCGTCTTTTTGCTTAGGTTTTGCCTTAGGCCTTGGTTCGGCTTGTTTTGACCTTCGCAGCCAGTTCAAAACCATAGAAACTTTCACCCTTGGAATTCTGTAAGTTATCTACAGCCCTTTTAAATTGTTAGTTGCGTCTTGAGCGTTGCGGGCCCAGAACGTGCCCTTCATGAGTGGTTTTGACAGTATTCCGAGAGACGATGTCGAAAAAGCATTAAAACAGAGCTGAAACTATCTCTAGCCTGTGGTCTCCTATGAAGAGCTTATCAGATGAGTTGAAGGTCAACCCGCTGAATTATGTCGCTAGTCTGGAGTCACCTGTGGGCGTTTACCTTAGAAGAGCGGTTTTTGGAAAGGTAAAAGAAGCTGACGCAGCTTTGAAGAGAAAACTGTATGAGAAAACGGTTGCAGGCCAGTCGCCAGATGGAAGCTGGGACCAGCTATTCGTTGACACCGCTAACAATCTTTGGAATTTTGCCCTTTTAGGCTACGATGCAGAAGATAAAAACGTCAGGAAGGGCTTAGAATGGCTTCTATCGATTCAGCGACATCAATACAGTGGCCATCCGGGTTTTTTCCACTCAAACAACAGAAGGGATCCCCGCGTGATGCGTTCAACACTCTATGGAGAGTTCGGACCAGGCTGCACGATCTTTTATCAAACAACCTACGCAGTTCATCTATTCCACATCTTCGGCTTTGACGACAACAGACAAGTTCAAAGTGCTGTGAAATCCTATCTTCAGTTTTGGAGACCCAACTGGTGCGGCGCGTGGTGCACAGTCAACGTGTTACGAATTCTAATTG
>Ga0209635_10003823_pt1 | contig 11786 bp, 11 predicted proteins | sample DeeMarSWOR230_32_FD_187463 | JGI IMG/M metagenome (GOLD analysis project Ga0209635, IMG submission 187463) | Marine sediment microbial communities from White Oak River estuary, North Carolina - WOR-2-30_32 (SPAdes) (version 2) | ecosystem: Environmental > Aquatic > Marine > Intertidal zone >...
ACTTACGCTTTTAATTATTATATAGGTGAAATGTTAATTAAAAAAAAATATGGTAAGCGACCATCTCCATCCGATTTTAAACAACTTCTAACTCATCAGTTTTTACCTTCAGACTTAATCTAACATCTTATTCTTGAAAATTCTTCAATTCTAAAAAAAAGTTTTACTTTCTCATTTATCAAAAGTTCACATAATTAAGAACAGATAGTAAATAGGTTCAAATTCCTAATCTTTAATAAATTGACAGGATTTCAATATTATAGTTTTCACTAAATTTTCATTGAAATCAGACTCTGAATTTACCTTTCCATTCCAATTTCAATGGAAATTGAGACAAAATTTAAAAAGAATTTAATCTTAATTTGATAGAAATACATTATATAATCTATTTTGAGGGAAAGAAATTGGTTTTAGAATTGAATAAATCAAATTTAAATAAATTTGATAGATTAATTGCAGAAGAAATGGCGAAAATGAAAATAGGGGGTCTATCCTATGCAATAATAAAGGATGGGAAAGTAGCTCATACCCAAGGATTCGGAGCGAGAGATTTGGATAAGAATCTTCCAGCGGATGAAAATACTATTTATAGGATTGCTTCCATTACTAAATCCTTTATTTGCACTGCGATCATGAGATTAGTTGAAGAAGGAAGGCTTAAAGTTACAGATCCTGTGAAAAATTATCTTCCTTTGGAGATTGGAACGGAAGATAAACCAATTACCATTAAGCATCTAATGAATCATACATCAGGAATTCCAGAACTAGCTGAAGATACTTTTTGGTACTACCTGGCGAGAGAAGGGGTGAAAATTCCACCAAATACAAAACTTATACCGATGTCTTCTGAGAACGATTTTTTTAGACTAATTAATGGAGCTGGTGAATTTTACCATGAACTTGACCAATATTTCCACTATAACAATTATGGTTACACCATGTTGGGAATGATTATAACAAAAGTAGCAGGCAAAGACTATCGAGAGTTTATCAAGGAAAAAATATTTCAACCACTGAAAATGGAGTCGACCTCTTTTTATCCCGAGGATTTTAAGGATAATAACAACTTAGCACAAGGATATCACGTAAATCCAGCAGATAGAGGAGGTAACACAAGAAAAATTGGTCAATGGGAGAATCGATGGGAAAGAATGGCACCAGGTGGGATTTATTCTTGTGTAAAAGATATGGTAGCTTATGTTTTGATGCATATAAATGGAGGAACTTATAGGGATGTTAAAATTATTAGTAAAGAATCCTCCCAAGAAATGCAGAGAAATTCTCTTTTACCGGGAACGATGGCAGAAAAAGTTGTATCTAATTATTCTGTCTATAAATCGGTAGGTTATGGGTATGGATTTCGCACGGATTCGAATTTTTATGGACATATCGTGGTAGGACATAGCGGGGGATCCTTGGGGTATGGTAGTAATCTATTATTCATACCTACGTTGAATATTGGAATAGTAGCTATGGCAAATTATATGACTCCAATTATAATTGAAGTTACATCTTCAATTCTTGCATTGCTAGCTGGTACTCCTGAGGAAAACATCCATATTCTAACTGAAAAAAATCATTTCAAGAAATTGAATGGAATTTATGAGGGATTTAATGAAGCATTAGATAGGATTAAGATTACAGGAGAGAGTTCAGTACTAGTAATTCACAATGTTGATAAACATGAATTTGCGTTACCTCCAACCGTGTTATATCCATTTGATGAGAAAACATTAAAACCCATGGAATTTTATACTAGGATGCCTGGAGGAGCTAAATTTATCGTATTTTTTGAGGAAATCGATGGAACTCTTTGGTTTAATTATGAAAGATTTAGGTTCAGGAAAATTGGTAAAATTTAAAACTATATTTCGGAAAAATAAAACTTTTCAAAGGAATTTTCATGGAATTCAGACTCTGAATTTACCTTTCAGGAAATATATAAATTTCTAATCTCCCCAACTTTCGGGGTTTAAATTCGATTAAATCGAATTAAATTGGAATTTCTATTATCAATAGTATCTAAAAATACCTTCTTTCCCTTATAGATGATGAACTTTTTGGAGTTTTAGGTTTTCGTTATCATCAAATTAATCTCTTTTTTACTTTTAAATTTATGGAGACCTTGCATGAAGTGATTTATGAGATTCATTTATTTGACAATATAATCTACATCAAACAATAAATTAAGATCTTCGAAATTTGAATTGAAAGAATTCTTTCAAAGCAATCATATTTCTCCCTAATGAGATCGCATTAATAATCCCAAGTTCAAATGATAGTTCAACAATTGGTTCATACTTCAATTCTAAGTTCATTAAAAAAACTATTTATAGAGCTTTTGTACTATATATAATATAGGACTTTAGTGTGAAATTTATGAGTCGCATTCAAGAAATCAATTATCCACCTGAGGAATTGTATCGACATACTGGGCTTGAGCGACCAAATATAGAGCATATTATACTTTGGATGTTACAGAATAATGAAAAAGTTGAATGGTCAGATTTCAAGGACGAACCCATCAGTATTCCCCAATCTACTTTGTCTTATTATTTAAAATCTTTAATGTTGGACGATTACATTGAAAAAGTAGAGAGAGGAGTTTATCAGATTACTCCTAAAGGGGAGGAACGATATAATACATTATCCAGAGCCAAAGTTGGAGAGCGAAAATTAAATTATCCTCCAAAGGCAATATTAAATGGTAGGAATTATGATCATTGGCTTCTATGGATGGTATATAACAATACATTTTGCAAATGGTCAGATTTTATAGATGAACCACTTAAGATTAATCAATCGAGTTTATCGAAGAATCTCAACGAACTTATAAAGAGAGAATTAGTAAAAAAAGAGAATAAAGAGTATAGAATTTCTCAAAAGGGGAAATCAGAATATTCTCGAATGTTGAAATTATATGATTTGGACAGACAATCAATCTTAGATGAGGAAAGTAAGCGAATCGAGGAAATTACGAAGAAGACGATTAGGTTTTTTGAAAAGTATCATATTGATGATGGAGATGTTAAGTTCCGGTTTTTAAACAATGTATTAAAATTACCATTTGCCAATTTACGAGGATCATTAGATTCCGAGGAACATTTCAATAAATTGTTGTTATTTCTTTCAATGAATCATCCCGATCAATATCCATCTTATATTTCAGTTGAAGATTTTTCACAAAAATACAAAATTGATATATTGGATCTTAAATTTAATATTCGTCAAATAGTTGAGAAGAAGGTTTATCCTGTTAAATTTTTTCAATTGGAAGTTGATGAGGATAATATATATTATTTTCAAGCAAATGAGAAGATCGAGAAGGTTTTAAGTGCAATAACAGAGGATCATGTTACTAAGTTTACCTATTTGAATAAATTATATGAAAATACTTCAAACGGAACGTGTACTCTGAGTTTAGATTATACAGTTAATTCTATTTTGGATGAGATTTGTGATTCCCTTTTTAATTCTGATCTAAAGGAATCACTAAAACAATTTCTTCCAGAGTATATTAAATATTTAGCATATAGAATAGAGACAGAAAGAAAGTTAGTGGATACTTTAGATAAGCTGGAGGGTGTAGCGTGGCGGGATATCCCTGAAGTATTCCAATCGTATGGATCTAACTATGATTTGGTGGAACAAGCACAATTTAAATATAGCATTGATTTTACAGCCTTACTAGCTTTAGACCTTTTTTCAGACCCAAAATTAGAAAAAATGGTTTACGACGCTAAGCATGAGATGAAGATGAATAATTTTGACGAAGCTTTGAAAAAAATCAATAAAAAAATTGAATCAGATCCTGAAAATATAGATTTGCTGTTCCTGAAATCAATTATAACAAGTTTATCAAATCGTCATCAAGAATCTATTCGGTTTTTAAAGAAGGAATTTAAAGATTATCCAAATAGAAAAGATGAAGAGATATTCATTCCCTTTAATTACATTTTGGTTTATAATCATTTAACTTTAGCTGAGTTTGATAAAGCACTAGAGGTAAGTGAAAGGATGGGGGATTATTATCCAGAACATCCTTTAACTTATATGGCAAAAGTTTTAATCTATGGTTATAAGATTATCTATAAAATTGAAACAGAGAAAGTGATCATAGATCAGGTTTTAGATGATATAGATCAAGCGATTTCCTTAGAGGAGAATAAGAAAAATGAAGCAAAATATTATCATTTTAAGAGTTATGTTCTTAATCAATTAAAGAAATTTGATGAAGCTCTTGAAGCGATTGATATTGCACTTGATTTGGATCCCAAAGATCCAAATCTACACTTTATGAAATATAATATTTTATATGATTATGAGAAAATCGATGAAGCCTTGGAGTTAATGGATGAGGGGATAAAGTTTTTTCCAGAGAAGGAGTTAAAGATTTTAATACATAAAGCTTACCTCTATAAAAAGAGGAATGAATATAATAAGGGTTTAGAAATTTTAGATAAATTATGGGAGAAAGATCCGAAAGATTTCGAAGTTTTAAATGTCAAGCGTTATTTCCATTTATGTCTAGGGGAAAATGAAGAGGCTGTAAAAGCAGGGAAAGAATTAATTAAACTATCACCCGACGATGGAAATTTTTATGACTCTTATGGGGAGGCTTTAACTGAATTTGGTGATTATGAGAAAGCTATAAAAGTACTTCAGAAAGCGTTAGAGATTGATCCTTTGGGCTGGTTTACCTTTAATACTCATTATAATTTAGCAAGAAGTTATATAGGATTAGGAAAATATGATTTAGCTCGAGATAGTATAGATAGGATTATGCGTGCGACAAATACATGTTTTTGTGACGTAAAAATGCGAGAAAAATCGAAAAAAAAGAAACAAACACTCTTAGTTGAAATTGAGGAGTTAGAAAAGAAATCTTAAATCCTTTAATTTTATTCCTTAAATTTAGTATCACTGTGAAATTTGATGAGATAGTTCATTTTCAACTTTACAGTTCAGTCTTACTTCACAATCTTAATCTATTTATAGAGTAGAAATTTTGAATTCATAATAAAATAGGTTAAATGATGTATTATGAAGAAGAAAATTAGTACTTATAATGAGAGAGCAAAACTTAAATTCAAAATTCGTGATGTAATAAACCCCTGCTTAAATGGTCTTGAAACATTCCTAAAAGATGCAAGAAAGAAAATACCTGGTTCATTTCCTACTATAATAGATAGTTTAAACAATTTTTATGGAAATATTAAGAATTATAATGTTTCAATTAACTCAGAACATGAAATCCTTAATCATTATCCAAAAATATTAAAAGGAAGTTTAAATCATGCTTTATCTCTTGTAAATTATACTAAATATGATCCAGATTCTATTGATGAAGAGATTGATATTGATGCTTATGATCTTATACGTACCTTCACCCAATTTGAATACTTTTTTATGAATTCATTATTAAAAGTAATGTCTCGAGAAGAGGCAATTGAGTATGTTAAAAATATGGCAAACGAAATTGCTCAATCAAGAAGAGATCCAGATAGGTATGTCAATTCTTTTAAAGAGCTTATTGACCGTTTCACAACTAATTTAGAAAGATGGGGGGCTCAAGAAATAGTTTATGATATCGTAAATGAAGGAAAAATGCTGTATAAAGTAAAAAAATGTAGATGGGCTGAGGTATTGAAAGATTTTGATTTGGAACTTTGTTATGCTATGAACTGCTATAGTGATTTTGAGAATGCTAAAAATCAGAATCCAAATTTTATTCTCACTAGAACTAAGACTATATTGATGGGGGATGATTATTGTGATTTTTGTTATCATGATTCACGAAAAGATAGAGATATAACTCATCCTTCAGAAATGGAGTTCAAGAAGTTAGGTTGATCATTCTAATAATAAAAATAAATGATGTGTATTATGAAAGAAGTATTATGTTTTATTTATGATGGATTTGCAGATTTTGAAACAACCCTTACTTGTTCGGCATTGAATGAAGATGAAAATTACAAAATAACTTATATAGCATATGAAAAAACACCAGTATATAGTTCCGGAGGATTAAAGATAAATCCAGATAAAAAAGTTTCAGAAATCGAGAGTATAAAAAGTATTGAGGGTCTTATAATTCCTGGAGGAGGTACTAGGATCTTTAAACCAGAACTTGGAAATTTAATTAAACGATTAAATGAAGATAAAAAATTGTTAGCTGCAATTTGTGCAGGACCTGAATTTCTTGCTAAAAGCTGTGTTTTAAATGGTAAAAAATATACAACAACTCGACAACCCCAATCATATGAAGAAGAAAATTTAGAAGATCCTTTTCCAAGAGACTCTTATGTAGATACAAGGGTAATTCGAGATGGAAATATAATTACAGCAAAAGGTTATGCATTCACAGATTTCGCTCTTAAAGTTTGGGATTGGTATGATTTGTATGAAAATGAAAAAGAAAAAGAACAGTTAAAGAAGGATTTTACTCCAGATTAAAAGAAAAATTCTAAAAAAAATTAGTTATTCTTTTTTATATCCAATTTTGATGGTTATTGAAATAGACTCATCAAAAGCCTGACCTTCAACTTCGCATTTGAATGGCATTTCTTCAGAGGTAAATAATTCTGTGAAATATCCAAGCCAATAAATACCATAACGCTTATTTTGTCTGTGCCTAAATAGTAGATGAAATTGATCTTCACTTTCTTTTTTCACATCAATGGTATGAAAATAATTCGCTACAACCCACATTTTCTGTATTGTACCTATAATTTCTTCTATAGTTAGACTTTTAAGTGGTTTCGATTCGTTATACCACAGAATTAAATCAATTGCCACATTTTTTCGCCATGGTTTTTCCAAACCATCTTCTGGCATTTCAGCAGCATGAATAAGCTGGTTAAAGGTTGTTTTTCCTATAAGCATCATTTTCATTTCATCTCTTGCCCGTACCCATAAATCTCTATCAAGGTTTTTCTGATCTCCATAATATTTGATTGCACGTTCTACAAATGATATCTCACTTTCATCTTCTTCCTTGTATTTTTGTATTGTAGCTTGTACATCAGGAGAAATTGAATTAAAATCATCATAACACTTTACAGCATTTCTTACAAGATCCGATATTGTAGTTCCTTGTTCTTTATATTTATCAATTAAATGTCGGGTTTCATCGCTCACCTTAACATATATAGGTTTATCTTTAGGCTCAGGTTCTTTTATCTCATTCTTTTCAGTCTCATTTTTTTCGTCGTCAACATTTTCTTTCTGTTTTGTCATTAAGTTCATCTCCTATTTCTTATTTTTGATAATGTATCAATTTGAATATATATCTTTATATTAATAAAGTTTGATTTTATTTATTAAAGGAAAATAGAGCTTTATAAAATAATTTTTTGAATATATAGATTTATATATAAAAAGAATACTTAATTCTTCGCAATCATCTATTTATTTGTATATATTAATATATATATCTCAATACTTATATTTAAAGGTTTCCCGCTTTTTTTATAAAATTTTTATAATATCATAACATTTAAATATATGGGTATATAAAGATATATTGATAATAAAAAAAAATATAAAAAAATATATTTTAATATAAAAAGGTGTATGAAAAAAATTGGCTTTTGTTCCTATAATAGTTTCTAATAGAAGAAGAAATAGTTATGGAACCAGAGGGGGTAATACCATTGCAGCAGTAGTAGTATCTTTACTAGTATTTGGACTATTGTTTCTTGTATTATTTAATCGTTTTAATGGATTTTCTATACCTATAACAGTAATGTTGAGTGGTATGGGTGTCTTTATAATAATGATTATAATAATTAGTGTTATTGCTGCTTCGATGAGTGGACAAAATCAGAACCCTAAATTTAATTCAATAAAAACACAATATTATCAACCTCAATATCAATCTCAGCGATCGAATCCTTATGTATATCGTAGATCAATTCAGAAAGAACCTGAAGATTCAATCTATACAGAAAGTAAAAGTGAAATCTCAGATGTATCAACTGTTAACTATTGTAGATTTTGCGGTGCTAAAGTCGATAAAGATGCAATATTTTGCCATCAATGCGGAATCAATTTATCTTCTTAAGTTTATTTATTTAATATCAAAATTAAATTAATTTTAAGCAATAAGAAAGGATTGATTAGATCAATCATGATACAAACAAGGGCGATTAGAAAATTATATAAGATTCAATGGAAAAAGAAGGATAATATAGCTATAATGTTAATCATTTTTATTGGCTTAGGACTAACATTTATAGGGTCATTTTATAATGATTTTTATAATATATTTTTTAGTACCTGTGTAGGTTTATTTTTTGGAGGGATTATATTATCAGTAATTTCAACATTTCTAGCTCAAATGGAATCAAATATTTCTGGAGTTGGTGAACTAGATGCTGAGATTGATGTTGATATAGATGCCGATGTAGATGCTGATGTTGATATTGATATAGATGCCGATGTTGATATTGATGTAGATGCTGATGTTGATATTGATGTAGATGCCGATGTTGATATTGATGTAGATGCCGATGTTGATATTGATGTAGATGCTGACGTTGATGTCGATGTAGATGTTAATGTTGATGTCGATATAGATGCCGATGTTGATGTTGAAGCTGAGATTGATACAGATCTTATCGCTACTGTCACTCCCGCTCCAATTATGCTTTTATTCTCGGCAGGATTTCTTATTTTTGGAATTTCAGGAATTTTATTTTATCAATTAATTGAAGGTACATTACGATTTATAATTCTATTTATTGCACCCTCCATAGCATATTTGACAACAAAGATTATTAATTTTGCCTGGAAAATCCTCGCAAAATCAAGATATTACAGGATCTCATCAACTCAAAATTTATTAGGGATTAAGGGCGAAGTCTTATTACCTGTTGATGAAAGGGGAGGTATAATTAAGATACCATCTAATACACCAATGAGATTTGAAAGATTACATGTTAAACCTTTATTTGATTCCTTTCAATTTGAGAGAGGGGAAAAAGTGTACATTTGCGATGTAAAAAATGGATTCTTATTGGTGGATAATAATAAAAAATCAATAAGAAGAAGGAGGTGATAAAGATATGAGTGCTAGAGAAGAGATAATAGAAAAAACCATGATCATTCAGGGTTTAAAAGATAAAGAACAGAATCCTACAAAAATATTAGAAGAACATGAAAGTGAAAAGAGATTCTTTAGAAAAATTAAACGTAAATATAGATTAATGCTAGCATTCCTATTCTTTCTCTCAGTCATACTTATATTTATGATTCTTCCAATGGTTATAGGTGCAATTGCTCAAGGTTTGTGGTGATAGATCATGGTTTTTTCTAAATTTAATAATTTTTTAAAAAAATCTACAAAAAAATGGGAAAGTATGTTATTATATATAAAAATTAAAGAGAAGAGGTTTAGACACTAAAAGTGATGTTTCAAGAATTAAATCCTTGGTTTGTAGGACTCGGAGTTACAGTAGGTATAATAATTTTCCTATTTGTAATTTTTCTTGCTGCTCGATATAGGAAATTTAAGACCAACCAGTTCGTTATACATTTAAGAAACGGTAAAGTAAAACATGCTGGATTAGGTGGAAGCTTATTTCTTCTTCCTCTGATAGATGAATATATCGTCATCCCAACTACTAGTATTCAAACTGTAGTTGCTGCTCATGAACAAGTTGTTTCAAAAGAGTATCAAAATATTGAGATTGAAGGATTATTGATTTGGAAGGTTGTTGATCCAGAAAAAGCATTTAGTGCTGTATCATGGAATATAAGAGATGATAATTATGTCGAAAAAATACTCAAGGGAGCTACTGAAGCGATTATTCGTACTACATGTGCTAATATGCCTTTAGAGAAGATCATTAGAGAAAGAAGAGAAATAATTGATCATATTGAAAAAGATTTACATGAATTAACAGCTGATTGGGGTATAATAATCGAATCTTTGGAAATAATAGAAGTTATTATTGGAGAACAAGAACTAAAAAAGAATATGGAAGCAACTAAACAAGCGGAGGAGTTCAGGAAAGCTAGAATCGCTAAAGCTGAAGCTGAGAGAGAGTCAAAAATGAGAGAGTTAGAAGTGAAAAACGAACTTGGTATTCAGGAACAACTCGTTGAGAGAGAGATTGAATTACGACGTAAAGATAAAGAAATTGCAATTGCGGAACAAGAGAGAGAGCGCAAAAAAGTTGAAGCTGATGGTGATAGACAAAAGAAAATAATCGAAGCAGATGCTGAAGCTCAACAAATCAAACGAAAACTAATTGCTCAAGCTGAAGGTGAAGCTGAGAATATAAAGCAACAAATGCTCGCTCAAGCTGAAGGTTTTGAGAAACAAGTTGAAGCGATGAGTACTGCTGATGAAAGATTTTTAGCAGTTCAATTAACGAACATTTTACCCGAGATTTTTAAAAATCTGAATCCAGACAAAATGTTTATCATGGGAGATGGAAATGAAGCGTTCAGTTCCCTTTCTAGAGCAATATTGCCATTCTTACAACTTTTACCAGAATATTCGGATAAAATCAAGGATTTTTTTAACAATGGAGGAGCTAAAAAGATTGAAGAAATATTAGCTAAATAATTGGTTTATTTTTTTTTTATTTTTATTATATTTATGAGGTTTTTAATATATTGAATAAAGAAATTGAGACAAAATTTATTGAGGGGAATTTAAGATATAAATGGAAAAATATGCAAGATTTAGAAAGCATTGAAATTGAAAAAAAAATTCCCAAATATCCCGTATTATTTCTCACTTGTATGGATCCGAGAATAGATATCCATCGTATTTTTCAACTTGATCAGGGAGATGTCTTTATTTTAAGAAATGCTGGAAATCAATATACTCAAGATATGTTCAGGTCAATATTACTCATGATAGTGAATTATAATATTAAATACATCATAATTTTAGGACATTTAGACTGTGAAATGACAAAGATAAGTCTAACAGAATTAAGGAGGACATTACCATCTGAATTTCTTTCAAGTTTATCAAGAAATTATTCAGAACTTTATTCCAAATTAAATGCTTATCTTAAACCATTCAGAAATGAAATAGAAAATATTCTAATACAAGTCAAGAACTTGGATAAAATTAAGCATTTTTACCCTGAAATTGAAATCACAGGAATGTTATATGATCCCAAGACTGGTTTGGTCTTTGAGTATGATAAGTTCAAACATTATAGAGTTAATGAGAATTTTGAAGAAAACTATAAAAAAATTCTTGTTGAAAAGAAGTATCAGTTCACTGAATTCTTAGAAAAATATGATAAAAAGAAAGTAACATTTGAAGATTCAAAAGATTTAGCACCAATAGGTGAAATAAATGAACCTGAAACATCTATCGTCTCAAATGAAGACAAAGAATTAAAAAATATTTCCATTATTGAGCCCGATGAATTTAATATGCATTATGATAACAAGGTCCAAACCATTTTACCAAAAATTAGAACCCCAAAAATTCAATTTCATGGAGTTAAAATATATATTCCTAAAATAATAAGAGAGAAAAGAAAAATTTCAGAAAACAATTGAAAAATAATTAACAAGCTACAGAATAAATAAGGATGTCAAATATTAATAATACTTCAAGTGACTTAAAATCTCAATTCTTAGAGAATAGAAAGACAAAACCAGATGGTTTAATAAGATATTGTGGTAATTGCAAAAAAGAATATTCATTCGAAGATGTTATGAAAAAATACCCAGAATTAATTCAAGATTACATAATTCCCTTTTGGAATAATCCAAAAGTAAAATTTTATTGTTCTTACTGTTACTTATTA
>Ga0209635_10003824_pt1 | contig 11784 bp, 10 predicted proteins | sample DeeMarSWOR230_32_FD_187463 | JGI IMG/M metagenome (GOLD analysis project Ga0209635, IMG submission 187463) | Marine sediment microbial communities from White Oak River estuary, North Carolina - WOR-2-30_32 (SPAdes) (version 2) | ecosystem: Environmental > Aquatic > Marine > Intertidal zone >...
CCCTGCACGTTGGACATTTACAATAACGCATGGTGTTTCAGTCATGACGGCATATCCAATATTCTCTTGCATAAGACTGAAGCCAGGACCCGATGTAGCAGTCATTGACAGAGCACCTCCCCATGATGCTCCAATCACTGCTGAGATTGCACCTATCTCATCTTCCATCTGGAGATACGTTCCTCCGACCTTTGGAAGATTCTCTGCCATTATTTCTGCAATCTCAGATGCTGGAGTAATTGGATAGCCAGCAAAAAAACTGCAACCTGCTGCGATTGCAGCCTCTGCACATGCCTGATTTCCTTGCCAGAAATTGACTGATAAATCGTTACCGGGCATGAAGTATAATCCTCAGAGCCGGCTGTTCCATACGTCCTTGATAAGCATTGACTTGGAGCATTTCAGTTTGCCGATAGTCTTTTATCAAGCACCGTAGGGATGACCCCTTCAGCGGCCGTAGTCTAGCTTGGTTAGGACGGAGGCCTCCCAAGCCTCCAACCCGGGTTCGAATCGGCAGACGGCTATCGGATGTCGAGATAATCCCGGCGGCCGCACATTCTTTTCGTCAGACTTAAGGACAACTGAACCTAACTGAGTGTGGCGAGTGATGACTGCCATGACCCCAATGAGTCCAAAGTGACGATGATATGGATCTTGAGTAACGAGCTCGCCACTATTACTTTCGGTTAGCCCCACTTTTCGTATACGTTTAATCGGACAATTCTCACAACTCTTTTAAGTTACAAGATTGTTTCCATATTGGATTGGGATGACCCATGACGCATGACTATGTGGAAGACGAACTGAGTCGACAGAGTGTGTTCAAATCGGAGCAATTGCTTTCCATCGATTATGTTCCTGAAACCCTTCCGCATCGAGAGTCTGAGTTAAGAACACTTGCCCAGAGCTTCAAGACACTAATTGCTTCTCCAGGTCATACAAGTCAGAAGTTCATCATTGAGGGTCCAGTAGGAACTGGAAAAACGGCTGTGACTAAGCGGTTCGCAGATCAAATGATGAAAGCAGCAACCCGACGGGGCATAAATCTGCACAATCTGCACATAAATTGCCGGGTGAACAAGAGTACCTATCTTGTGTATCTACGGATGCTGAGGGAGTTTAAACCAAGATTTCCTCGGCGAGGTCACTCGCCGGAAGAAATCCTCCAAATGGTTGTTGAGGTACTTGATGAAGAAGACAAGTATCTTCTACTAATACTTGACGAACTCGACTATTTCATTAGACAGCGAGGTGCCGACATTCTCTACGACTTGACCCGACTAATGGATGATCGATTGAATGCTCCTCAACGTCTTTCCGTGATAGGAGTGGGAAGAAAGATACCTCTCGATGAGAGTATACTGGACCAAAGTACATTAAGTACACTTCAACGAAACGTCCTGCGGTTTGACCAATACACGTCTGATGCTCTATACGACATTCTAAAGGGGCGAGCTGATATTGCATTCGACCACGATGTAGTCATGGACGAGACACTACAACTCATCTGTGACATTGCATCAGAACGCGGAGACGCTCGTTATGCAATCGAACTTCTATGGCGTGCAGGGAAGCAGGCTGACAGTGAAAATTCCAGAAAAGTGATTCCTGATTATGCCCGTAAGGCGAAGGCTGATACCCATCCTGAATTGAGGAAGGAGGTGTTTGCAGCCCTCCCACGACAGAATGTGCTTCTACTTCTAGCAGCCGCAAGACAGCTCAAGGAGAATCGGGGTGCCTATATCACAATGGGCGAGCTCGAAGAGATGTATCACCCGATCTGTGAGGAGTACAACGAAGAGCCAAGGGCTCATACTCAGGTCTGGGAGTGGGTCCAAGATCTAAATGCTCATGGACTTCTAGACACAAAACGTTCTGGTACTGGACAGAGAGGCCAGACAACTCTGATAGGCCTCTCTGACGTACCAGCTGAAATGTTAGAACAGCATCTACTCGACTTGCTTAATTGATGGGGGTTTTCATGATTTCTAAGGACGCTGATGATAGGTTTCGTGTGCCAATCGAGGAGCTATTCTCTTCGAGAGGGAGAATCAAGATACTGAAAGAGCTGGCTACTTCCAGCGAGCTGAATATATCCGAACTCTGCAGGAGAGTTTCTTTGAATCATAGCTCGACCAAATCACATCTCGAAGTGCTTATCGAATCCGGTCTAGTCGAGGAAAAGATGTTCGGGCGGATCAAAATCTACCGCTATCGAATAGAGGACCACAGGGCCCGAGCCTTACGAAACCTGTTTGGACTATGGCAGTCATGACTAAGAGGGCTATCAGTTGAACTCTTATATTGCACGTCTTTTCTATCTTGGAGATCGTTACTATGGGTCTCAATTTCAACCAAATCTCCTTACAGTACAGGGCGAACTGATTGACGCGTTAAACCAATGGGACATGCAGAGTGAAACTGATTACTCTACTCAGACAGTCCAATTATCGGGTCGTACTGACCGTGGCGTACATAGTATAGGTCAAATTGTATCAATAAAGACAGAAAGGGAACTCAACATTGACAAAGTAAATAGATATCTCCCGTCTGATATTGCTTTATGGGCATTTGCAGTAGTGCCAGCCAACTTTAATCCACGATATGATGTACTTATGAGACATTACAGATACTACTTCGATTTGGATTCAAGAGAGGTAAATCTACAATCAATGAGAAACGCGATACAGCTCTTATCGGGAACCCGCGATTTTTCTCTTTTCTCCAAACCAGATGGAGATAGACCGACCACGACTACCATTCTCAATGCATGTCTTCTTGAATCAGATACTGGTATTACAATGGACATCTTTGGGACAAATTTCCTCTGGAAGCTAATCAGAAAGACGGTATCTATGCTCATACAGATCGGTATCGGTAAACTGGATATGCAAACGTTCTCAAATCATCTCAATAGCCCTGGCATAATTCCAGGAGGGATTGAACCAGCTCCACCAGAGTGTCTAGTACTTGTGGAAACAGCAATTCCTATCCGAATGACTACTAGCAAGTATGCTCTTTCAAGGATTCGAAAGCAATTGAATGCTCATCTGAATTATCTCAGGAGGTCCAGACGTGTCCTAAGTGCCATCAGCGACGACTACTTCTTTCATCAAAGAAACCCTTCTTAATCTCGAGCCAGTTCGAAAAGACGTCCTTCAATCCTGGATTTTGTCTGACTATCTCAAGTATTGCATCTTTGTAGGTACGTGCAGCCCTATTCTTTGAAACCGAGGCGATTTTAGCAATTTGCAGAAGGAAGTCTGATTCCTTGTCATGCTCTCTATTTCCACGCCAAATTAGCATTGGCCAAGACGGCTGAGAATATTCAACTATTCTATAGGGTGTTATTTTCCTGCTTGTTGACATCCCAATCGCAAGAAAGTCATAAACATAGGCCAGTAGTTTCCAGTTCTGACGTTTCCAAATTCTTCCAAGTGATAAATCAGCGAGCGATAGATACTCAAATCCTTGATCAAGCTCTTCCGGAGTTGTGAGATGAAGATGGGCATTTTCTTCGAGCCACAGAAGCAGTTGATTGTAGTCTATATCTAGTTCCGAAATAACGCGTTTGGCTGTTTCTGGGTCTGTAGTCATAAACAATCTTCCAAAAGCATCACTAACCTCACGACGCACGTCACGAGACGGCAATCCTTCATCTGATGTACGCCCGCTTACAGAGAGCGTTTCAAGATCGGATATTGCAGCTCGAAGGTCGCCTCCCGCCTTATCTACAATTCCTTCTAATACCTCATCTGAAAATAAAGAATCATGTGCTAATGCAATCTCTCTAATGACACCTACCATTTCATTTGGTTCAATTGGCTCGAATCTAAACACCTTACAGATTTTCAGCAAGTCCTTGATTCGTGGACTGTTTGGATCATTTGCAGTCATTATGATGGGATGTACGGTCTCCTCGATGATTTTCAGGATTGCACCGACACCTCCGCGATCACCGGTGCCGGAAAGGCCATCTACCTCGTCCAAAAGAAGAAGACGAAGTCTACCATCCAACGTCTGCTGTGTTGCCGCTTTCCAGACCTGATTTTCAATACTTCCCTTGTTCCGTTTATCACTAGAATTGAACTCCACAAGTTCCAAGTCGTAATCATGAGAAAGCGCTCCCACAGATGCGGTTTTTCCTACTCCTGGAGGACCAATCAAGAGCGCAGCTTTCCTGTTAGGTGATCCACTAATCCACGCCCGAACCCATTCTTTCAGCTCTCTTATTGCATCGACATTTCCAGCGAGCTGTGTGAGTCTTGTAGGTCGATGAAGCTCTGGCCACGGTAGGTTCTTGTGACTCATGATTCACCCCGTTCCAGTCCTATATGAGCCAATAGTGCACTCAGCTGAATCTCCCCACTTGCTCCCTCTCCGATTCTGAACTCGGCTTCTGCTGTCCTTTCAAGAATTGCCATCTTTCGGTTTTCAGAAATGTTCAGTTTCAGTACTTCTCTATGTAATTGCCTTGCTAAATCTACGGGCGAAACTCCTTGCTGATAGATAAGCGCTCTTAGCTTTTCTAGAGATTCCTCGTAGTTTTCACCCACAGAATCCAACATTTCCTTAATCGCCTTGGGATTTGCTCTACCTGCTATTGCAAAGACTACTTTATCATCAACTGTTTCCCCTGCAGACGCAGAAGCCTGAAGGAGATTGATAGCAGCTCGCATGTCTCCTTCAGCAAGGTATAGTATCGCTTGGATTCCGGCGGCATTGGCAGAAATCTTCTCTTTCTTCGCTATATACTTCAGTCTTTCAGTAATTGAGCTATCGCTCAAACGTGCGAATCTGAATATTGCACACCTAGACTGAATCGGTGGAATTATCCTACTGGAATAGTTGCAAATCAGCACCATTCTGCATGAGCCAGCATACGATTCCATCGTGCGTCTCAAGGCATGTTGAGCGTCGGCAGTGAGATGGTCTGCTTCATCCAAGACCAGAATCTTAAAGGGAGCATCACCTGCTGGCATGATTCTGGCGAAGTTCTTTATTTGATTCCTAACGACATCAATACCTCTCTCATCACTCGCGTTTAATTCCATAAAGTTGCGGTCGAAAGTTTCTCCAAAGAGATCTCTTGCCATCGCCATGGCAGCTGTGGTCTTACTTGTACCTGGAGGTCCAGTGAACAGACAATGCGGCACATTCCTATTCTGTACAAACTTTGTCAGACTCTCAATGATTGATTTTTGCCCAATAATTCCTCCTAGTGTGGGAGGGCGATATTTCTCTGTCCAGAGGTCCAAATCCATTCGATTCCCATCCCGTCGTAGACTGCGGTGACAATCTTCTAGCGCTCTTAAAAGCTTCTCCGGAAGCATCGATTCACTTGAAGATGTAGTCTTACTCTACTAGAGAGCACTCTTGCTGGACTAAAAGGAGCACTATATGTCCGCATTCAAGAACAAGCTCTTTATGGTATGCCACTCAATCGATAAGTGTGTACATGATGACTTTCCAACGCGATGTCAAAACCATAAAAGAGCGTTTTGTGATACAGTTTCTGAACGAAGCACGTACATGTACTTTTCGAGAGGATGTGCCTGAGGTCATAATTGGCGGAGAAAAACTTGGTCCGTTCAAGGCTGGAACGACGACGCAATTTCAGAATTGGGCAATTGAAAGGCTCGTTGCACACAATCTTGTTGAATTGGATGCCACAGAGGCATATGAATCACTGAGACGTTTTCAAAACCTGTATAATGCAGAGGAAAAGCAGCCCCACAAATTGCAGGTATTTCCTCCATTACTTTATTCTGCACTTATCAGAAAGGTGACCCAACTTCAGAGTGATAAAACCTCAATAGACCCTAGACGCCATGACGAAATCGAGAAGATACGAAGGATGCTCAGAATTCTGGTTGAAAATCGTTTGTCTAAAATAATGCGCGTTGCCAAGTCTGGCACAAATCAGGATAGGCGTAAACAGATGGCACTGGAAGAAAGGTGGCTTGTCGACGAGCTTGGTATTCTCCTCTCTACTTGGCGCGAAATGGTGACGGAATAGAACCCTCACAAATTACAACTCGAACAAATCCTAGGCAGCTCTGGCAGAGTTAAAAAGGCACACTCACAACTAACGAGAGCGGGTTTTAATATCTGAGCCCACAGACATAGTGTGAGAGTCGTGTGACATCACTAGGACCAAATCCGGAGTGTTCGGAATAATCATGACATTAGAAATGGAAACTGAACAGGAGCGATTTGAAGAATTCATCCGTACTTTCAAGGATGAACAGGGGAGCACAGTCTATTGGTCTAGAGTTCAACAGATGTCCATCGATGACGAATCTTCATTGGTTGTAGATTTCCAGGATCTTATTGGATTTGATAATGTGTTCATGGCATTTGCCACAGAAGACCCTCAGACATTTCTTAGGATGGCTCATAACGCTTTAGTTTCTATTCTCAAAATTGAAGACCCTGAGTATGTAGGCACAATTGGGCATGACGGACTGCAAGTTCGTATCATAAACTACAGCGAGAATGTTCCTCTTAGACACATAAGATCACGACATATTGGGAAGCTTATTCGCATAAGCGGCATCATGATGCGTGCAAGTGAAGTCAAGCCACTATTGGTCAATGCCACATTCCAATGTAGAGTCTGCATGGCTGAGATTCCTCAAGAACAAGAAGAGGGTCGATACACCGAACCTCCACTGTGTTCTACCTGTGGGAAGAAAACCCCAATGAAACTATTGCTTGCAAAGTCGCGGTTCATAGACTGGCAAAAGGTTCGAATACAGGAATCTCCTGAGGAGCTCCCTCCGGGTCAGATGCCTCGATCAGTTGACGTGGTGCTAAAAGGCGACATTGTAGATATCTCAAGACCTGGTGACATGGTGAAGGTGACTGGACTGCTACAGACTACCCCTGACTTTTCTAGGAGGGGTGGGAAGCTGGCCACCTTCAACGTGTTCATCGAGGCAAATGGGGTAGAAATTGCTGAGAAGGAATACGAGCAACTCGAAATTTCTGAAGAGGATGAGAAAGCAATAAACGAATTGTCTAAAAATCCGTACATCCATGAGAAGATTTACAGATCAATCGCTCCTGCAATACAAGGCCATGACGAAATAAAACAATCCATCTCACTCCTCCTATTTGGTGGGGTCGATAAGACACTGCCGGATGGAACTCGATTGAGAGGGCGGTCGAACATTCTGATGGTTGGTGATCCCGGCACAGGAAAAAGCCAGATTCTAAAATTCGTTTCAGGTCTTGCTTCCAGAGCCTTGTACACATCTGGAAAGGGTACTACTGCAGCGGGCCTGACAGCAGCAGTAATCCATGATGCTGATAGTGGAGCTATGACACTTGAAGCTGGAGCATTGGTCTTGGCAGATCAAGGGATTGCATGCATTGACGAGTTTGACAAAATGGATCCAAATGATCGAACAGCAATACATGAAGCAATGGAACAACATACTGTGAGCATAGCAAAGGCTGGCATTGTTGCTACACTGAATGCACGCACTTCAATCCTAGCCGCGGCAAATCCAACACTTGGTCGATATGAAACATCATGGACTCCTCAGGAAAATATCAAACTACCCTTCACAATACTGTCCAGATTTGACTTAGTCTGGGTCATGATTGACACTCCAAACGAAGAACGCGATAAGGAGCTAGCCAGATTCATTCTGGATATGCATCAGGGGAAGCCAACGAAAACAACAGACGAAACAGCTCCAATACCTCCAGGTCTCTTAAAGAAATACATTGGATATGCTAACCGTAACGTGATTCCCCAACTGTCTCCAGAGGCCGCTGAGGCAATTGAGGATTTCTACGTGGGTCTCCGAAAGCGGGCCGAAGGAGGGGCTGCTCCTGTACCAATTACTGCTCGGCAGCTGGAGTCATTAGTACGCCTTGCAGAAGCTCGAGCAAAAATGGCTCTGCGTAAGAATGTCACTAAAGAGGACGGTCAAGCAGCTGTGGCTCTTATGACCGCGTCATTGCAAGGAGTGGCTCTTGATGTTGAAACGGGCGAGCTTGACATTGATCGTTTAGTTTCGCAGGAAAGTGCCTCACAAAGAAGCGCCAGAACTGCTATTATCAATACTCTCAAGGAAATGGAAACTGATGGTTCGGAAAGTGAGGTCGAGTTACTGCAGAGATTAGAGGTCAAGGGCTTACCCAGAGAGAGAGCTGAAGCAATCATAGCACGACTTGTAGAGGAGGGTGCGGTATATAGACCCAAGGGCGAGGGCACAATACGACTGCCACCCAAAAGCTAGTAGAATCAGGTTTTGCAACGGAGATGACCGAAACGCAACTTGAGAGCTTGTCGATAAACAAGAAGGTCATCAAACTGCTTCAAGACAATGGAATATCTACACTCTTTCCACCTCAAGAGTCTGCATTTAATACAGGAGTATTGGAAGGCAGGAATCTTGTTCTAGCTGTTCCCACAAGTGCTGGAAAGACGTTAGTAGCTGAGATATGCATGCTCAAGAGCATTCTGGAAGGTCATGGCAAAGCACTGTATCTTGTTCCATTACGCTCACTTGCACGGGAGAAGTACTCTGAATTCAAGAAATATGAATCACTAGGGATTACTATATCAATGTCTATAGGGGACTACGACTCTCCAGGTACCCGTCTCAAAGACGCCGACATAGTTGTACTGACTACAGAAAGAGCTGACTCATTGGTACGTCATAAGACTCAATGGCTTGAAGAAGTAGGAATCATTGTTGTAGATGAGGTCCATCTGGTTAATGATTCAAATCGCGGTCCCACCTTGGAAATGCTTATCGCCAAAATGATGCAGGGCATTCCAGATGTACAAATTGTGGCATTAAGCGCTACAATTTCCAATTCAGATAGAATTGCTGAGTGGTTGAATGCAGAACTTGTCACAAGTACATGGAGACCAGTGCCTTTGAGAGAGGGGGTATATTTTGATAACAAGATATCATTCATTCTTGATGGCATGTCCAAGTCCATTCCAAGAAGGCGACCTGAGATCGTTAGTGACGTGATTTGTGATATTCTGGAAGAAAAGGGACAGGCTCTTGTCTTTGTATCAAGCAGGCGAGCGACTGTTGCCGTCGCCAAGAAGATTGCTTCGTCAGTTCGTCCTTATCTCAATATAAATGCATTAGAACTGCTGACGAAAGTAGCTAAGAAGTTGTCCGCAAGACCCTCAGCTCCAGAAGCAACAAAGATCCTTGCTCGGGTTATTGCTTCAGGAGTGGCCTTTCACCATGCTGGGCTCGACAACAGCGAAAGGACACTTGTTGAGGACTTCTTTAAAGATGACATGTTGAAGGTCGTTATAGCAACCCCTACCCTCGCTGCTGGTGTAAATCTACCAGCTAGACGTGTTATCATTCGTGACTATCGCCGCTTTGAGCAAGGTAGAGGCAGCTATACTATCCCTGTCCTTGAGTACAAGCAGATGGCAGGAAGAGCTGGCCGGCCCAAATATGACAGCTATGGAGAGGCAATACTCATTGCGAAATCCGAGCAAGAGCGTGACTCACTCACAGATGAATACGTGTTAGCTGAGCCAGAGAGAATCACATCAAAGCTCGCATCACCATCCGCTCTCCGTTCTCATCTGCTGGCATCTATTGCGACTGAGATGACACAGAACAGGGAGGAAGTTGACTCATTAATCAAAGGCACATTCTTCTCACACCAATTCGACCCGCTTGAAATCCAACACCATGTTTCATCAGCACTGATTTTCCTTGAAGATGGCCAATTGATTGATTGTACTGAATCTGGTGTATATTCCGCTACTCCTTTGGGCAAGAGGACATCTAGACTATACATTAACCCCTATACCGCCATACTACTTCGTGATGTACTTGCTGAAGCCAAAGAAGTAACTACTATTGGTGTTCTTCATCTCATCTGCCACACTCCTGACCAGCAAATCGCCTACCTGACTAAATCCGAATTTGACGAGTATGACTACTTCGTCGAAGAACACAGTAGTGACTTAATGATTGAACCGCCAATAGATGAAATAGAGGACTACGCACGGTTTCTTGCAGAAGTGAAGACAGCACGACTGTTGGAAGAGTGGATCTCTGAGAGTTCTGAACGTGAGATTACTGAAGGATTTAGTGTTGGTATGGGCGACGTTCACAGGTATGTTCAGACTGCAGAGTGGTTAGTCTATTCAACATCAGAGATTGCAAAAGTAATCAATGCTACACAACACATTCCATTGCTCTACAATCTTCGGTTTCGTCTCAAATACGGCGTACAAAAAGAGCTACTGGACCTTGTCCGCCTCAGAGGAGTCGGTCGTATAAGGGGTAGGATGTTATATGCCAATGGTTTGAAGAATCAGTCTGATCTCTATCATGCATCGCTTGAAAAAATCGCCCGTATACCAACAATAGGCACTTCATTAGCTAGGTCAATAAAGCGGCAGCTTGGAGTGGATCTACCCGTCACGGAAAATGAAGCTATTCTTATTGAGCCTGAAAATGACCAAGACTCTTTTTCAATTCAGACTCTTCTTGAGGACTTTGAAATCGAGAATGACTAGAAGTGAATACCACTCAAACTTCTTCTTAACCTATCAATGAGCTCTCTTGTGTATTGTGTACAATTCTCACTTTCATCATGTGTATCGGAATATGATGTTACTTCGGTACCACTGAGTTCTTCTATAATATTACGTGAACACTTTCCTACAATATCAAGATCATAACCGCCCTCAAGGAAGAATGCCAATTTTCCTCCACAGAGATTCTTTGCCATTGAATTTAGTCTAGAGTTCATCATTGCCATTCCAGAGGTGGTCAAACCCAATACGGTCAACGGATCACTGAAATGTCCATCAAAACCGCATGAAACAAGCACAAACTCGGGTCTATATGACTCACTGATCTTTTCCACGATTTCGGAAAATGCGATGTCATAGGATCTATCGCCTGCTCCCGGATACATTGCAAGATTGACATTGTAGCCCTCTCCCTCTCCGGAACCAATCTCATCAGGAAATCCCGAGCCTGGGAAGAGGGTTCGCCCATCTTGATGAAGCCCTATATAGAGGACCTTATTGATCGTATAGAATGCATTCTGGGTTCCGTTTCCATGATGGGCATCATAGTCCACAATCAGCACTCTCTGGGCTCCATGTTGTTGAATGAGATGTTTCGCTGCAACAGCCACATTATTGATGAAACAGAAACCGAGGGCTCTATCATATTCTGCATGATGTCCCGGTGGACGACACAACACGTATGCATTATTAGAGGTGCCCTCCATGATTCTGTCTACAGCTAATGTACCAGCGCCAGCAGCCATCATTGCAGCATCATAGGTGTATTTGTTAACAGCAGTGTCCAGTGTAAAATACCCACCCCCGCTCTCAGACTTGGATTTGACCATATCTATGTACTGCTTTGCATGAATAGAATAAACCAAATCTAGGTTGGCAGGAATACCTTCAACCACATTAACTTTGGATTCCTCAAGAAGACCAGTTTCTTGGATGTGCTTCATAGCTGAAATTAATCTTTCAGGTCTTTCCGGATGACTTGGTGACATCACATGCTTAGTGAATATTTCGTGATAGAGGAGATCTGTGGTCATTACTACACCCCTTCTCTTCTTCAGTTCATTTCCGATAGATAAGTGTAGACCCCGAAACCAACAAATTGTCATCTATTCGAACACGTGTTCCAGTAATGCTTTGCAATAACGTTTATCTTGACATCGGTTCACGACAACGACTGCAGGGTCGGTAGTCTAGCTTGGTATGATTCTTGCTTGGGGCGGCTAAGGGCCTAGGGCCTC
>Ga0209635_10003829_pt1 | contig 11779 bp, 19 predicted proteins | sample DeeMarSWOR230_32_FD_187463 | JGI IMG/M metagenome (GOLD analysis project Ga0209635, IMG submission 187463) | Marine sediment microbial communities from White Oak River estuary, North Carolina - WOR-2-30_32 (SPAdes) (version 2) | ecosystem: Environmental > Aquatic > Marine > Intertidal zone >...
AAGAGAAGCTCTACATTATTGGGACTATGAAGATACCGATATGACCCAAGCAGATATAGATGCTTTACCAGATCATTTGGTTGGGACATCAGCTGTTCAGTTTATTAAAACCAGCAATGTTACAATACATACGCTAGATAGGTTAGGTGCTGTGCTACTCAATATTTTTTCTTGTAAAGATTTTGATGAACACACTGCTATTGGATTTAGCGAATGGTTTTTTAAGGGAAAAATAGAAAATTCTTTAACAATAATTAGAGGCGAAAATTTGATGAAAGGAGATTAAAATGGCACTGGAGGAAAGAAGAAAGAATAGTTTGATTCCTTTCGAAGAAAAAGCGGTAAAGGAATATTTGGATAATGCAATTCGATGTTGGCGAAAGAGGACGTCTGCAAACAACACCAGGGCCAAGACTCTTGCTTATGTGGATGTTTCTGAGTTAGAAGAAGAAGATTTCATGGCTAGGTGTTATGTAGATGCTTTCCAAAGCGTAAGAATGACATTATTTGGCGAACTTTTACCAAAATAATACTTGACAAATTAAAATTAGTGCTTATATTATAGACATGAGCGAAAGAAAATATGAAAGATTCAGCGATAGGCTGAGAAAATGCAACGAAGACGGCACGCTATTTAGAGAACAATGTATCCGTTGTGGGCAAGTTCTTTTGATATGTAGAAAATATGGGGGCCAATGCAATAGTGGTAAGTGCCGAAAAGAACGAATGAATTTTGAGGAATAAACTAACCTTTCTATTTATAGGAGACTACGATAGGATGAGTTGGGCAGTGTGGTGAGCCCCGCGGTCTGTAAAACCGTTGCTTAACGGCTTGGAGGTTCGATTCCTCCCTCATCCACCACATAAAACAGATGAAGAGGGTAAGGAGGGCGATATGTTATCTAATAATTTTAATAAACATGATATTGAATGGCTGCGCCCCTCTTGTGCCCTCGGACGTTAAGGTTAGAGCTAGATTCATTCATCTAACCACCCAGGGCCGAGAGAAAACCTCAGGTAAGGTTTCTCTCGTTTTTATTTGGGGGTTTAGTCAAGGTGACGAGGACGAAGCACAAGAACGGATAAAAAACTATGGGCACAACAAAGGCCCTAATCCACATACTAGGAGATAGGGGGTTTTGTTGTGGCCGTAGCACAATGGAAGTGCGATTGGTTGTGGCCCAATCTACGAGGGTTCGATTCCCTCCGGTCACCCCAAAAGGCCGCTAACTCAGTGGTAGAGTAGCTGGCTTTTAACCAGCAAACCGGGGTTCGATTCCCCGGCGGCCTACCATACGAGGCGCTAGTTTAACGGTAAAATCTCTGGCTTTCAACCAGAAGACACGGTGGGTTCAACTCCCCCGCGCCTCACAAGGAGAGATAGCTCAGCTAGGTAGAGCACTAGGGTGAAGTCCTAGGATTGCACGGGTTCGATTCCTGTTCTCTCCACAAACACTCCCCAGATCCGTTTTGGGTCTGGCCACGCTTGCAAGGCGTGCTCACTTGTCAGTTTCCGGAAATTGGCAGGTGCCCCTGCTTCCGGGGCAGGGGTTTTAATAACCACGGGCGTTCGAAGTTGCCTTGGAAAGATAAACTCGGATGTCCGTAAAGTAATCCAAAGACCAAGGCAGCTGCCCGACGGGGCAGCACAAGCGTCCACGTAGCCAAGTCGGGAAGGCGCCTGTCTGCAAAACAGGTAAGTGGGGGTTCGAATCCCCTCGTGGACTCCAGATGCGGGGTAGAGTAGTGGTCTAACTCACCAGTCTCATAAGCTGGGATCGTGGGTTCGAATCCCATCCCCGCTAAAGTAAACCGGATGGTCGCTGCTTCGGCAGAGGAAAGTCCGGACACCATAGAGCAGGATAGTGGGTAACGCCCATCCGCCGTGAGGCGAGGACTAGTGGAACAGAGACGAGAAATGTGAAACGGCTAAACTCTATCCGGTGCGACACCAAATAGGCTGACATAAGGGCTGCTCGTCCAAGTTCAGCGGGTAGGTGGCAAGAGGCTATCAGTAATGATAGTCCCAGATGAATGACCATCTTTAACAGAATCCGGCTTATAGGTTTACTTATCTCACACAGGAGGTTATTATGAACAAAGTATATGGAGTTCAGTTTGTTTTATCCGACTTTGAAAAAGGATTGTGGTGGGATTCAGATATGGAGGTAAAGGTAGAAAAGAAAGATAGAGACCTTCCTATGAAGGGATGGGGAATCAAATTTGCCATTATGGCAGGTAAGCTAGTAAGACCCGTTGGAAAGATTTACAAGAAAGAATTTTGGTGTGGGGGAAAAGGTCAGTTTAATCCTTGGAGATGCCCCAAAGAAAACATTTGGTTTACGATTAGGGTTCCTTTTATAATTATGCCTTTTCTTTCCCTTGCGTGGGATAAATATGGTTTTTATATTGGAGCCAAGCCTTTTACTGTTACACCAGGACATGCAGAAAGATATAAGAATTGGATTAAAGACGAGGAAATAGGTACGGAAGAAAATCCAAATGAATATTTGGCTCTTTCTTTAAGTGGAAGAACATCAAGAACCTGGTAATTTTAGGAGGGAATCCGGCTGGATGAGGGCGCAGTCCTGAAAACTGTTGCGGGTGAAACCGTTGGGGGTTCGAGTCCCTCTCCCTCCGCAAGCGAGTAACCACAAACCCACTGGTATTAGGCGTGGAGAGGTGATGGAACGCTATTCTCCTAGAAGTCCTGCTCGCGACCTCCTGTAGTTCAGCGGTTTGAGAACGGCCGCCTTATAAGCGGTTAACGGCTGGTTCGAATCCACCCAGGAGGACCACGGGTTGCTAGCTCAATTGCGTAGAGCACCCGGCTCTTAACCGGAAGGCTCAGGGTTCGATTCCCTGGCAACCCACAGGGGGAGGTAGCTCAAAGGGAGAGCATCCGGCTTGCACCCGGACGATGCGGGTTCGATTCCTGTTCTCTCCACAGGGGAAGTGGTGGAATGGTATACACGCTGGTCTTAGGAACCAGTGCCTTAAATGGCGTGAGAGTTCGAGTCTCTCCTTCCCCACCATAAGCGAAAGTAGCCGAACTGGTATAGGCGCAACGTTGAGGGCGTTGTGAGCTAAGCTCGTGTGGGTTCGAGTCCCACCTTTCGCACCAATAACCGAAAGGAGATTTAAGATGGAAAAGGATACAGAATCAAAGAAAAAGGTGAATCGGATAGCGCTTGCAGTTTTAGGCGTTGCCTTAATGTTTTTTAATCTAGGACTGACCAAAGTAATGGCCAATGAACCGTTTTCTGCGTTTGTATTTATGGCTTTTTTAACCAATATGATTATAGCACTTGGCTTCGTCTCTGTTTACAGGAAAATTACTAGAAAGGATGGAAAATAATGCGTGCAGTACGAAGAATTCTTAATGTTATTAAACACTCAAGCATAGGTTTTCTTTTTTTGGCAATAATTTTTACTGTTTTTAGTACTTCATTGTCTTTTAGTTCGGGCGTTTTGTTGGGTGGTCTTCTTGTGATTAGTAATTTTTATTTGATGTGTCGTTCAGTTGAAAAAGCACTGACACCGCCACATAGAATGCCTATGCAACCGGCACTTATCAAGCATTATGTGAACTTTGCAATAATGGTTGGTATAATAACTGCAGCTATAATCTGTGGATGGGTTCATCCACTTGGACTGATTGTTGGGTTGTCAACAATAGTAGCGGGTTTTATGACCGCGGCATTTGTAGAAGCAGTAAGGATATGTAAGTAGCAGGAGTGGCGTAATTAGGTAGCCGCGCTGGGTTTAAGCCCCAGTGCCCTAAGGGCGTGCGGGTTCGAATCCCGCCTCCTGTACCAAGCGGAAGTGGTGGAACAGGTATACACGGTAGTCTCAAAAACTACTGCTCCTAGAGCACGTGGGTTCGAATCCCACCTTCCGCACAGGAGAAACCATGGAACTTATAAAACTTGATTTACATAGTACTAAACATGAAGATGTAAGAAACAAAGTTATTCGTTTCATAGAAGAACATTGGAACGAAGAAGCAGAATTGGAAATAATAACAGGGCATAGTGAAAGAATGAAAGGGTTGGTAATAAATATTTTACAAGAATATAAGCTGCCATACCACATTGGTTATCTTTACGGAGTAGATGCCCCAAGGGTCATTACATGGACGTAGGCGAGTTGCCCGAGCGGTTGAAGGGAGCGGTTTGCTAAACCGTCGAGGTTAACAGCCTCCGCAGGTTCGAATCCTGCACTCGCCGCCAAAAAGGAGGACTATTGAATGCGTGGAATAAATATCATAGAAATTGTCGAGCTTGGTTATAAACACATAATTTTAAAAAGTGAAGATGAAACAATAAAGCCGGGGTTGCGATATTCTATTCCACTTGTAGTTCCTATGGTTTCAGAGTTAGAGCCATTTGAATTTATAGTATCTGGTGTTACTGCTGATGTTTATTGGGACAAGGAGCGCGGAATATGTACATTTAAATTGGTGAATTTAGATTTAGAAGAGCTATATAAAATAGATAGTTGGGATGTATACGATGAAATAGTGGATTGGTGGAACGGCCAACGGGAGCCCGTGGTAGGCAAGGATGATGAAAATGTCACAATATATAACACCAATAAATATAATAAATATAAAAAAATAAAACAAAAAATGGATTTGCTTAGGCTATTCAGATCAAGAAGGAGATAAAATGTCCGAAAAATCTAGTCTTGAATTAGAGCGCGAAACCAAAGAAATGAGGTGGCTACTTAACAGAGAAATAAGAAAGCGTAGAGTAGCCGAGCAAAAGCTAGAAAACATAAAAAAATATTTAAAAGAACTAATGGGGGACAAATGGGAAAAAAGATAAGAGAAGTGATAAGAGTTGAAAGCATCGAAGATGGTAGACCCTATCATCTATCAGTGACTAGAGAAGAAACAGACGACCCCGAATTAGAAGAGATTTGTGTGAATATATGTATGACGCAGGAAGAACGTAGAGATCTTATTAAACATTTAGAATCAATAGATCGTTTGGACGACACGTGTTTTTCTATAACATTTGGTGTCAGACATTCCAGCGATCCTGATTCAGGTCTTAAAATTTTTGAAAAAAGCCTTAAAAGTATATAAACAGAGGGTCGGAGGTCATGGTGACCAAGGAGTCTCCAAAACTCCAGGACGGGGTTCGATTCCTCGCCGGCCTGCCAAGGATTATAACATGAAAAAAGAAAAAACCCCTCTCGAAAAAGGTACTGAACGCGTTAGTTTTATTAAACAAAACGCTGAAAATATTGCCAGACTTATTGATAAAGCAAACGGAACGCCGTCAAAGTTTCTAGTAAAAGATTTATTGGCAGCATCCAAGGCTATTCGAGAGGATGTTACAGCTCTTATAGACGAACAGCTATTTGAATAAGCCCCTGTAGCTCAGCGGAATGGAGAGCACTCGGCTACGAACCGAGGATATGGCGCGGGTTCGAATCCTGCCAGGGGCTCCAAGCCCCAGTAGCTCAACGGATGAGCAGGAGTTTCCTAAACTCTTGGTATGCAGGTTCGACTCCTGTCTGGGGTACAAGAAGCCCTCGTAGTCTATTGGATAGGCACCAGTCTTCTAAACTGGATACAAGCAGGTTCGAATCCTGCCGGGGGCGCCAGATGGCCGCTTAGCTCATTTGGTAGAGCACTCGACCGATAATCGAGAGGCGCCAAGTTCAAATCTTGGAGCGGCCACCAAAAAATTTTACTTGACATTTGAAAAAGAGTGATTATATTATAAATAGAAGCCGGTGTAGCTTAATGTTGGTTTCAGCACGGGTCTTGTAAACCTGACAACGGGGGTTCGATTCCTCTCACCGGCTCCATAAATCAACAAGCGTACGAGGAAGACCTATTAAAAGTAGTGGCGTCCTCTAGTATGAAGTTGAAATCTTAAAAAGGAGGATGTCATTATGGCAAGCGGTACCGTAAAATGGTTTAACGCCAGCAAAGGCTACGGCTTCATTGAGCAGGAAGACGGCCCGGATGTGTTTGTTCATCACACCGGCATCAACATGGTTGGCTTCAAGTCTCTTAATGAAGGCGACAGCGTAACCTTTGACATCGAGCAGGGCCAGAAAGGCCCAGCCGCAGTTAACGTAACTGTTAATTAAAGGTAAAACCAGGCACCTCGTAAGCGGGGTGCCACAAGAAACGATGGTAACAGCCAGGAAAGGAAAGGATTATGAGCAGCCAACTAGACCTAATAAAGACGTTAAAAGGTAAAAAGGTTGTTGATGTGAAGTTGGATTGGGATGATAGAATTGATGATTATTATCTAGATTCTATAATTTTTGATGATGGGACGGTAATGGAGTTATGGGGCGATGATTATTTAGCCCGCTGGGAAATTACGGAGAGTTAAAATGGAATGGATCGAGGTAAAGGATAGACTTCCGGAAGAAGACCAACGTGTTATCTATTGGTTTGAGCACACCGGTGTTCATTATGGAAAATTTACCATGACAGAACACGGTGCTTGTTTTTATGGGCCAGGCGGTTGGTTGACAGATGATGTTACACATTGGATGCCATTACCAGATCCGCCGAAAAAAGATGAATAGGGGCATTCGTCCATCGGATAGGACGGTAGACTGTCGATCTACAAAGAGGGGTTCGATTCCCCTATGCCCCGCCAGAGGAACGTTCCATAATGGCTCCGCTCCCGTGCCATAAGGGTATGAATAACCCAGGGGGCTCCACGGGGAGTGGCCTAGTCTGGCTTAAGGCGCGTGGCCTGGGACCACGAAATCGGGGGTTCGAATCCCTCCTCCCCGACCAACAAAGGAGAAAAGAGTATGGCGGTCGATAAAATTAAAAACTATTTTACAGTCGTAAAACATGCTGATTTAATACACAGATTTAATTATCTGACATATCTTTTATTGGTTTTTCCGACGCAATTTACAAAAGAAATGGCAGAAGAAATGCTTTATATTATAAAAAACCACAGAGATGATATTGAAGAACTTGCACAAGCTTTTATGGATTCGGGTGAAGATGTGATTATGATACAGGAACATGAATGGTTCAATCTTGAAGAAATACTTATGAGTTATTTGTAATCACCCCTGGCGCAACGGCAGCGCGGCTGGCTGTTAACCAGTAGGTTCTCGGTTCGAATCCGAGGGGGTGAGCCAACGGCGAGGTGGCGAAATTGGTAGACGCTATAAGAAATGAAGTGAGAGCGAAGCTGCGATGAAGTCCAGAACTTCCAGGCAAATTACTGGGTGAGCCTATGGCCGTCTCTAAGGATACGAATCGCGAACGTACCTATAATAGCAGCTAAAAGTCCTTTTACAGGTTCGACTCCTGTCTTCGCCAAATGGGAAAGAAAAATTTTAAAAAATATTCAAAAGAGCCTATAAGTTGCAAAGAATGTGAATCCCATGGTTGTAAAATGAAGCCCTCTGGAAAAAACTCTTATAGGTCTCAATATATTTGTAAACTAACTGGCAAGCATTTATCAAATAACCCTATGATATTGATACCAAAATGGTGCCCTAAAAATTTTAGAAATTTATATGATTTTTAACTTGACAAATGAAAAATAGTGCTTATAATATATATAAGAAAGAAAAATAAAAAAATATTGAAAGGAGATTCACAATGAAAAGAAAAGGAATTACAGAAGGAAGTAAATGGGCTGAAAAGAAATTGATGGCAATTATAGGCGGTATAGATAATGTTCCCAAAAAAGATGGGGATGTTTGGAAAAACTATGGCAGTTTCTTAGCCAAACTTGAAATTAAAGCTACCAACAGTGAAGAAGTCGATTCTAGAGAGAAATTGGTGCTTAATCAGGTTAGGCCTTATAAAGGCCACACTGTAATAGCTTATGTTGGTAATCTTAAAGGTTTTACTAAAGAGTGGGTTGTGTATCCAAATCGTTACCAACTTGAATATGGCTCTTCTCATACTGGTCAGCATACTAGAGATGGTTTAGTATGTGTTAATATGGTTTGTAGTCCAGCCGATGAAGAGAAATTTGGCTGTGATTCACACGAACTTGATGACGCAATTATCAAAGCACATCATGTAAGCTCAACAGCTGATTGTGATTTTGCTAGAAACCATGTTGCTAATCGTTTATTTCAAGCCTCGATAGAAAATCCCACACTTCATGAGTTATTGATTGAGGGAAGAAAAACAAATGTTGCGGCTTAATGATTGTGAATTAGTAATCTATAGGGGGGACAATATAGAAATCCTTGATAATATCGATAAGAATTTCAGGCTTGTCTATATGGACCCCCCATTTAATACTGGTAAAAAACAAACAAAGAAGGCTATAAAAATTACATCAGTAGCAGATAATGATGGTGACCGCGTTGGATTTAAGGGAAAGCGATATAAATCAAAAATTATAAGTAATATTGGATATGATGATAAGTTTGATAATTTATCAGATTTTCTTTATCCTCGCATTGCTAAAGTTTATGAAAAATTAACTTCTGATGGAAGTGTTTTTCTTCACCTAGATTATAGAGAAGTTCATAATGTAAAAGTTTTAGTTATGGATAAAATATTTGGATCAAATTGTTTTATAAATGAAATTATTTGGTCCTATGATTATGGTGCTAAATCTAAAACTAAATGGTCCTCTAAACATGATAATATATTATGGTATGCAAAAGATTCTAAAAATTATGTATTTAATTATAATGAGATAGATAGAGTACCGTATATGGCACCAGGTCTTGTTTCTAAAGAAAAAGCAGCTATAGGAAAAATAATAACAGATGTCTGGTGGAATACTATAGTATGTGGTAAAGAGAAAACAGGATATCCTACTCAAAAACCACGGGCTATATTAGATAGAATTGTTAAAGTACATTCTATGCCAGGAGATTGTTTATTAGATCCCTTTGCAGGAAGTGGAACTTTTGGAGAATCGGCAATGGTATATGGCAGAAATTGTGTTCTTATAGATTCATTACAAGACGCTATTAAATCTATGGAAGATAGATTAGATATATGGCAACCTAAAATTTATAAATAGAAAGGAGTAATTATAGAATGAAAAAAAGTATTAAAAAGGAAAAGGATGTTCAAGGCAGTAGGGCTAACAAAGCCGGAAAAAAACTGGAAGAAATGGTAGCGGCAGAGTTTATGAAGAGGGGTATTTATCCTATATCCTACAAAGAATGGCAGAAGAGAAAGCCTGCTAATGCATTGGTTAGAAACGTACCTTATGTAAATATCTATGGGCGTCCAGCTAGGACGGAGTTTCTTCTTGTGCGAGAAGGTTTTTCGAATGTTAGAATTGAATGCCGTTCCCAGCAGGTAGCCGGCTCGGTCGATGAGAAGCTTCCTTACATGTTCGCAAACTCAGTCGCTTGTGAAGAGCACACGGTGCTTCTGGTTGTTGATGGCGACGGTTTTAAGAAGGGAGCTAAGGGGTGGCTCGCCGATCAGGCAGCAGCGATTAGACATAAAAATATTTGTGTTCAATCATTTAAAGAATTTCAGGATTGGGTAGAGGGTATTCTTGGAACTTCAAAAATTAAAGTAAAAAGGGTTTATCATGGAACGAAAACCGGAGGAACAACTTACCGCGGAAAGGCTGCAGGAAGTCGGTCTTAAAGAGGTTTGGTTACTTGAATTAAATGGAAAACCGATTAATGAAAATACAAATGCCGCTTGGGAGATCATTAAAGGTGCTTACTGTGAAGTGCTGAGAAATGACCCTGAGTGGCATTTCTTTTATGAAGATACTTATAACATTATTCGGTGCTTACCAGAGTTTTATGATGAGTTGTTAGACTATCTTGATGAATGTGGTGTATTGTATTCACAAATAGGTAAGTGGGTAGATGGGCAACCCACTACCCTCCGACACCAACATATATTTCAACCAATGTTTCATACATTTTCGATGATGGCGTTGGAAGAATATAAATGGTGGACCATAACAAATATTCTTGATAGAGTCGTCCATTGTTTTTTGAATCATCAGTATCTTGTTTTGGATAATTATATAAAAACACGCGCTTATCCTGCTTTATGGGAATCAAATTTAATTCTAGAAAATGCCATGTACAGAGCACATTATACGGGAAGATGTGAGGGGATTAAGGGGACAAAGCAGTATTACGAAGATAAGAAAAAAGATGTGGGTATTACTATTTCAACAAACAACAAGTGGATTTGTAAACTTGTAGATTTTTTTAAGCGAAAGCCGGCGTAGCTCAGGCGGTAGTAGCGCTTCCTTGGTAAGGAAGAGGTCCCCAGTTCAAGTCTGGGCGTCGGCTCCAAGGAGAGATATAGATGTTTAAGAAAAAAGAAAAAGAACATAAACCATGTAAAACTTGTTTGATGGCAATAGAAGAGGTAAAGGAAAAGGAAGGCGATAAATATTTAAGATTGGCAGCGGAGTTTGAAAACTACAAAAAACGACAGGAAAAGGATCAGGAAAAGTTTGAAAGACTCACACTCAAATCTATAGTTGAAGAATTTCTGCCAGTTATAGATGATTTAGAGAAGGCAGCAAAGGCTACAAAAGATGCCTCAACTAAAGAAGGCATCGAAATGGTTTTAAAAAAACTCAAAAAAACCCTATCAAAGTTTAATGTCTCTTCTTTTAAGTCCCTCGGCGAAAAATTCAATCCGAATTATCATCAGGCGGTTTATTTGGAAGTGGGTGATTCATATGAAGAAGATACTGTAGTGGCTGTGATAAATGAAGGATATATGATAGGAGACGTATTGTTGCGCCCGGCCGAAGTCGTGGTGTCACAAAGGAGGGCTTTATGAAAAAATTTATTATGGGTTTATTAGCACTTGCTTTTTGTATGGGCTGTGTTTCTGTCACGGCTCCAGTACCAGCACCAGCACCTGCTACTCCCGCGCCAAAGAAATATAATTTGACGTTCGTCAACAAGACTGATGACATTGCTTTAGGTATAGTATGTTTGGCTAAGTTTCCTCCCAAGGAAGGAGACAAATGTTTGTTTGGTGGTGTGGTATTATTCCCCGAAAAATATTCACTAGAAAACCCCGATTACCCCTGCAAAGTAACAGTCCCTGTAGAAAAAGGCAGATATATTATATTTATACTAGGGAAAGATTTATTAACTGGAAAAGAGTTGGGGGGAACACATATGGTTTTTGATGCTCTTGCAGAGGACGGCGAGTTTGTCTTTAGAGACAGACGAATAGATGTTAACCGGAGTGTCTCATGTCACCGATAAGTTTGAAAAACATCTTTAAAGGCCTGTTAATAGGCATGACACTCGTTGCCAGTATTATGGTGGGGCTTACTATATCTACAAAATATTTGAAATCAACTGAAATAGCTGCGAAAACATCTGTAGAGGCAGGAAGATTCATAGAAATTGGTGATACTTTTATTATAGGAGATACGGCATACATACAAATATACGACAGTATTGGCAGTATAGACTCCCGGAGTTTTTGGTCTAAAGTAAAACACCTTAAGTGTTTTAACATAAAACGCGTGGTGATTTATATTAATTCACAAGGAGGGGTTTTACCTGACGCATTTGCTATAATAGATACTATTATAGAGCTAAAGAATCAAGGAATTATTGTAGAAGCACACGTTAGAGGAATAGCTCTCAGCGCTGCTATACCAATTGTGTCAGTTTGTTCCCGTAGAATAGCTGGAAAAGATACAATGTTTTTTGTGCATAACGCAAGGCTAAACATTATTGACCAATCAGAATCAGATAGATTGGGGCTTCAAATGTTTGCGAAAAAATATGTTAATTTTTTAGCGGCTCATACTAATTTGAGTGCGGAAGAATGGAAATCTAAAAT
>Ga0209635_10003835_pt1 | contig 11763 bp, 12 predicted proteins | sample DeeMarSWOR230_32_FD_187463 | JGI IMG/M metagenome (GOLD analysis project Ga0209635, IMG submission 187463) | Marine sediment microbial communities from White Oak River estuary, North Carolina - WOR-2-30_32 (SPAdes) (version 2) | ecosystem: Environmental > Aquatic > Marine > Intertidal zone >...
GAAAGCACTCCCCCTCAACTAGATGCGAACAGCTTGAGCGGCAGCTGGAATGCTACCACTCCCTCCCCTACAGAGAATCGCTTTCTGAATGGTATAGGCGGTTTCCAGCCGGTAGATGGGCACGGTGATGACCTAAGGTATTGGGATAGTGCTAGAAGTCTAACAGAAATTCAGAGTGATTACAACACCGAACTCACTGGCTCTGAACCCAATCTTAGATCTTACTTCAAGCTAAACAATAGTTTTGACGACATAGGACCAGACAACAATGATGGATCAGGCTCTGGAAGCACTTCATTCTCGTCTGACGTGCCATTCGACGCACCCCCTACCGAAGACATTCGAGTTGACGTTTGGAACGGTACAATATGGCAAAACTTATTCACAGATCTCACGAGTGGATGGAACAACGTGTCAGTTTCCTCATACTTAGATTCATCAAATTTCACAATCAGATTCAAGGGAAACATCGAAACCAGCGACACAATCCAGGATAGCTGGGACACAGACGTTGTCCTTCTTCATACGTGGACTGACCAATACATCGCTGAAGTTGAGTTTGCGGGATCGTCCAACGCAGACAACTGGCAACAACTGAATTGGACAATCGATTCAGCTTGGACAATCGGCTCTGTAAATGTCACGATTCAGCTTTTCAACTACACTCTCGGGAATTATCCAATAAGTGGGATCGGCTACATAGAGTATACCAGTTCATCTACTCCTAACACGGACGAGACAAAGTATCAGCTTATCATGTCTAACCCTCAAGATTTCAGAAACGATACGGGAGGCTGGAAAATCAAAGTCAAGGGGGTGACGAACACAGACACGGAATTTGATCTAAACGTTGACCTAATAGAGTTTAAGCCTATGTATCCCAGCGGCTCATTGCAACTATTCAGTTGGGTTACAACGCTTTTGTATGTGTTGCCATTAGTCTTTGTGCTTCTGTTCATCTTGATCCTGATACGCAGGCGGAGGAAGCCACGTGTGTCACATATTGGTGAAAAGCCGGACGGATTCTCCAAATCATTCGGAATGACTCATCAGCAGATGGTCGGGCAGAAAATGCTCTTGGAGATTGACCCCACGTCAGACTTTCATAACGTCCTTTCAAGCTTTGTCGCGGAGGCAAAGAAGAGTGATGAGTCGCTCTTCATTTTGACAAATAAGACTAGCACTTTGCATCTAGCATTTGCTGACGACCCCAATGTGAAATTCCTCCTTTTCACGTCAAAAACATCGTCGTCTCAGCGGACAAGTAAGAACGAAACGCTTCTGCCCGCGACCGATCTTTCAGTTCTGCTTGATGCTTTTGTTAGAATTCAGAAGGCTGAGTCGAAAAAAACCATAAACGTGCTTTTTGATAACATCTCGGACATCATACTCAGATGTGGATTTGAAAAGACTTACAAATTCACGCGTTTTCTCCTTGAAGCAATCTCTTCACCGAAAACAACCGCTCTCTTTCTGTTCAATCCGACCGCACATGAAGGGTCTGTTTCATCCTCCATCAGAGGCTTATTCCAGATTCACTTGGTTTATACGAAGCGTGGACCGAGCGCCAAGACCTCGCTTTAGCCTTCAGTCAGGTTACATCATGCATTGTCGCTGGGCAACTTTTGTTCTACAATGTTGGAATAACGCGCACGCAATAGAAGGTGTAAGAAAGCAATTTGATGAACCTCAATGGGCTGAGTGGGAATACCTCCACAATGAACTGCAGAAACGAGAATGACCACGACAGCAAACCCAACAATAATCATTCTTTCTCTCTTTTCTAATGGTTGTTCCACAAGTCATAAGAACTGGATCGAAGATTGAAAGTGAACTAGGGAGCCCACAACAACGATGCAGGGCAGTGAAACGAGTTATCGTCTAGAAGGCGTGGCATTTGGTCTTGCTGACGGCTTAATCATGAGCTTAGGATTGATAATCGGAGTGGCTGAGGCAACTACTGACGCAAGACTAGTCATAATCGCTGGAATTATCGGAGGCTTTGCCAATGCATTTGGAAATTCCATCGGATTTTATATGTCACAGTCTGCGGAAAGAGGATTGCAAATCCATGAGACGACAGAACATGGAATTGCCACGAAAGTGCACTCGAAGAAGGAAATCTACGTGAATAGTGTCTTTGCCCTCTTGTGTTCAGTGGCGATATCACTAGTGCTTCTCTCGCCTTTTATGTTTCTAGATATGGCAACTGCAGTAATCTCCGCTTTCGTGTTGGGCACTTTCGTTGCTTTTTTCTTAGGACTCTATATTGGAAAGCTAAGTCGAGAAAATAGATGGATTAGTGGCTTGAAATACGCTTCTTTAGCATTCCTCGGAGCGATATTTTCTCATCTTATTGCCGACTTGATCACGGTCCTCTAGCTATTACCAGGGCTCCACATGAGACTGTTACCTTGCTCTTCTTACGCAAGTCATAAAAACTGGAGAAGAAGAGGTAAGGCGGCGTAGTACCATGATAGTTGGAGGGATTGGTAAGGATGAGTTTTGAAATCGTCAGGTATGATGTGAGACATCAAGACGCTGTCGTTGATTTATGGGAAAAATGTGGGTTGATTATCCCTCAAAACGACCCTGTTGAGGACATTCAGAAGAAACTTGACTTTCAACCTGACCTGTTTTTTGTCGCCTTGTTAGACGAGCGCGTCATCGGTTCCGTTATGGCTGGTTATGACGGCCACAGAGGTTGGCTGAACTACCTCGCGGTTCTTCCGCCGTTTCAGAAGAGAGGCTACGGCAGAAGACTGGTGAAAAAAGCAATTGTTGAATTGAAAAGAATCGGGTGTCTAAAATTGAATCTTCAAGTTAGGAGGAGTAACGCTTCAGCTGTTGAATTCTACAGGCATCTTGGGTTTGAAGAAGAAGACAGAATAAGCTTCGGAATGAGATTCAGAAGACGAATCATCGAATGAAGTGATCCTCTATTCATGGTAGGGACATCAGATATCACAGTCTACAGAAGAACATGAGTGTCAAGCAAGACAAAGCAACATCTTCCTTCAGTCTCGTGTTCTAAGAATTTTCTTAGCCTCAAATTATTAATTTAATAAGAAATGATGTATTCGGCGGTGAATGAATCACTTTCATCCAAAAAGAGTGAGTGCACATGGATTCCATTTACCCAGATATGAGAAGACCCGAGATACAAGTTGCCTACTACTTAGAAGAGTTAGGTCTCCACTGGATCTACAAGTCACCTGTTTTCTTGCAAGATGAAAGAAAGAGAACACGAATATTGACCCCGAGTTTCTATTTGCCAAAACTGGGTATGTACATAGAAGTCTGTGGCTGGGAGAAAGACTACAACGTTGACTACAGATACGAGATTTACAGAAAAAACGGGGTGCCTGTCATCTTCGTCCATTTTTACAAAGAACGGGAGAACTGGAAGAGGAAGAGATGGAAACACTTCATAGTGAAGAGAATACAAGAAATTGAAGCGAAAAGACATGAAGAAATCGTGAAGATGACAAAGGCATTCTCAGTTTCTCTTGATGAACTTACGACGTAGTGCATCATTGCCGTCGGAGTAACTCTGAAATTTCATCCTAGTACGTCAACCTAATGCCTTCTCGTCATCCGGCAAGATAGAATAGCACAAACAAGAATAAAAACTAATGTGCCCGTAACCCTCAGGCGCGCATGCCCCCTTTTGCGGTTGCAGAACACACGTACTCTGCGTATCTACCGTTTCGCCCGAAAGCGATATGTATGATTGCAGGTTCAAGGAAGTACACTCAATGTGGAATGTCTATGAGAGCAGAGCGCATCAGCGACCACGTTTATTCGGACACAAGTGGTGAAGGAAGAGGAAACATAGGAGCTATCGAACTTCCGAACTTCACCATTGTAGTTGATTCCACAATTTCCATGAAAACCGCAAAGGCTTTCAGGTCCTCCTTGGAATCTCAAACCCAATCACCAATTCGAAAACTCGTGTTAACCCATCATCACTCTGACCACACTCTAGGAATTCCAGCATTCAAAGACTGCGAAGTGATAGCAAGTGAACCCTACCGGAGGCTGAAACGAACTGCCAAATATCAGCCAACACTAACATTCGAAGAATCTCTGATCCTCAAAGACGAAGGCTTTTCAGTAGAAATAGTCCACGCAGGCGGACATACGAAAGACTCATCATACCTGTACTTCCCCAAAGAGAAGACACTCTTCTCCGGCGACCTCATCTTCGCCAAAACCTTCTTCTATGCTGGTGATCGCACCTTCAATCCTGAAGGGTGGACAGCCGTCCTCAACCAGTTTACTGCCATGGACATTGAAAAGATCGTTCCTGGCCATGGCCCCCTCTGTGACAAAGAGGAAGCTAGTGTCTACTTGGAATTCTTCAACAAGACTTCTGCCATCATGGATGAACTGGTACAAAAGGGCTTCAGCGAGAGACAAGCCGCAAAGTACAAGGAGTTTCCACCGTTCTATCAAGAATACCAAGAAGGGGTGCGAGCCCAAGCGCTGGTCAACTGGTACCACTTCAGCAAAAAGAGAGCTCACAAGCACATGGAAGAATGATTTTTCTGCTGCTCACACTCCATCACTGCCAGTACCATGGTGTCGGTTATCTTACGTAGAAGCGGCTTAGAAGCTCTGTTTTCATAGGTTACTTCAATTATCTCGGCATCATCCCTTGTTTTGATTAAGTTGATAAGGGGATCACGCAACCTGAAGTGGATCGTTCCTAGCAAAGGCTTGACGCCATTTATGGCTTCAACCACCGCCTCTCTGAAAGCTTGCGAAAGGAGCTCCATCGGCCCTAATTCATCGACTATGATAACTTGGGCGTTCTTGGATGCATCCCGAATAGAACCCACACCTATAACATCGAGGTCGCTTAGATTAACTCGGTACTTGCCCACTCTGGGTCCGCTTGGCTGGTTAACGTGAGCCAACCAGCCTTCTCGTCCAGAGGAGAAATCGACAATTTCGAAACCCACGCGCACTCCTTCTTGGCGAACTTCACGGCTCAACATGCCCCCAACTGTGTAGCCTTTCGATTTCAGCTCGTCAACTGCACGAAGCAAAACCGAAGTCTTGCCGATTCCTGGTCGCCCCGTGACGAACAAGAGACGCTTCAATTGACTTCACATTACAAGTATCCGCAATTGCTTAAAAGAGTGAACATAGGGCTTGGGCAGTCAATAATAGTGGTCTGTCCATCAATTGAGGCAAGATGAAGTTAACACTACGCCTCTTGATGAATCCTTTTAACTTCAACCTCGATGGGAAGCGGAGAAAGCTTCCTACTACACCTGGGACACTTACCTTCGTAAAACTGGATTATCTCAAACGGAGACTTCAACTCAGCTCCTTCATAAAGCGTTGCCCTGCATCCTTCACAGCGAATACACTGCGGCAACTCAACTCCCCTTTCAACTGACTTGTGGACTCTGCAATACTGGATTGGTATGATGCAGAGCAAAGCGAGATAGCTCACTTCTCATGGAGTTGAAAACTTCGTGTTCACCCCAGTCTTTGCCCCAGTCGATGTAGACGGGACTCAATTCGCTCTCCCCATTTCTATAATAAACCCAAACCGACAGCAAGTGTCTCTTCTGAAAGACTTCAATATCAGCCCCCAACAGCTCGGCTACCCTTACAACAGCACGTCCCACAATCCTGACACGCTCACGAGTGCGGAGACCTGAAACCTGAGGGACATGGACCAAAAGACTCCCGCTGTTGGAAACCATAGAAATCACCGAGGCTTGCTAGACATAACCTTCTGCCAGAAGTTTCTCTATCTCTGCATAGTTCTTCTGCTTTGCCAGCTTCTGGATGTGACCGAGTCTCTTGATGATTTCACTCTTGATGTCTGGCAAGCAATCATCTCAGGTTACTGTTGGCCCTGAGCAGAGATAAAAGGCTGGCGTCGGAGCACCTTAGCGTAGAGTAGGGAGAGAGGAAGGTGAAAGTTATATGAACCACGCGCGTAAGAGCAAAATCAACGCTGGTCATTCTTTATTAGGCGGAATATTGACGAATTTCATGGCAAAAGGCTTCTGAGGTGTACTGTTGAGCTTTGATTTTCCAACCGAAGTGGTGCAAGAAGGAGACGTCAGCGTCGTTGTGCCTAAACTTGAGGCTTTTGTCAAAGAACCTTGGGAGTATGCTCCTTCTAAGGCACCAGTCTTCTATAATCCGGTCATGGAGTTCAACAGAGACATCGCAGTTCTCGCATTGCAGGCTTACCAAAGGATGGTTAACCAAGAAATCTCCGCTTGCGAACCCTTGGCAGGTTGCGGAATTCGAGGCATACGATTCGCGAAAGAGGTTGAAGGCGTTAAGAAAGTCATTGTAAATGATATTAATCCAGAAGCAGCCAAACTCGCTGAATTCAACGTTGACTACAACAAGTTAGCTAAGAGGGTCATGGTTGTGAACGGAGAGGCGAACCTTCTCCTGGCTCAGAACGCTGCTCCTCGCCGACGATTCGATTTTATAGACGTTGACCCCTTCGGCTCCCCAGTTTACTACACAGATTCAGCTGCGAGGGCAATACGCAATGGCGGTTTGTTAGCTCTAACGGCTACTGATTTGGCGCCTCTCTGTGGAGTTCACTCGAAAGCGTGTGTTCGAAAGTATGGTGGCAGACCTTTAAGGACGGAATATTGCCATGAACTTGCGGTTCGGCTGTTGGCAGGTAGCTTGGTGACGACAGCGGCTAAACATGGGATTGGAGTTCATGTCGTATTTAGTCACAGCACGTACAATTACGTCCGAGTCTACGCCCTAGCTCGCTACGGTGCCAGACAAGCTGACAGCAGCATTCAAAGGATGGGCTACATTCTTCACTGTTTCAGCTGCCTTCATCGAGAAATGTCCGAGGGAGGAAGACCAACCCTGAAACAAGAATGCCCAGCATGCGGTTCAAACCTGAGCTTCGCGGGACCTCTCTGGCTTGGCAGGCTGTGGACTACAGAGTTTTGCACTTCAATGCAAAAGCTGGCCGAAGAACGGGATCTGAAAAACCAAAAGAGGATTCTCAAGCTTTTGCATTTGATTGAAAACGAACTGGATTCTCCTGCCACCTACTATGTCATGGACAAGATCTGTGACAAAGTCAACCTGTCAGTTCCACCGTTAGCTGCGACCCTTAAAGCCTTGAGAGAGCTAGGGTTCCAAGCTGCACGAACCCACTTCAACAGCAAAGCGTTCAGAACCAACGCTTCAGCTGAAGTTGTGAAGGAAACCGTTATCCGCTTGTCATCCGCTCTTTAAGGTAAGCAAATAAGTCCCTAAGGCTTAACCAACGGGCGAGAGGGACATGAACAGAAACGTGCTCCGTGGAAACGTGACAAGACCCCTTTTAGTATTTGTCATACTGGCTTCCAGCGTTGCTAGCCTTCCCATAGCCGTTGGTCAGCCTTCACCAGACTTGTACAGTTACGAATTCACGGTGAACGAAGATGGTTTTACCTGGGTAGATATCACCTTTCAGAGTGAAGCAAGCACGGGATCATCATGGGTCTTTGTGCCGAAATTCTCCCCATGGCACAACACCACTCTATCGGGGAAGATCGAGACGTTCGACCTCGTCGAAACCAACGAGGTCGCCACAGTCGGCGAAGATTACTACTTCTATCAAGCTTTGCAGTTCGATTTCACATCCACCGATTCCTTCCAACTGAATATTCGATTCAATATGTCCGAAGGAGCCTTGATTATCGAGCCTCGAGGAGTCTTTTTCTCGCCTCAGATTGGTTTCGACCCGGGAAGTACAGGGAAAGCTGAGGTCATGCTTCCAACCGGGTTCAGCGTGCAACAAACGGCTCCATCTGGAATGATTAGTGAGAACCGTGTGTCATTCGATTCCATAGATCATCTTGTACGGCTGCAGATTGAGTTTGAGACTGCCGTTACAGAGCCAACATGGAACCAACTCGACCAAGGCGTCTTTCGTTTTCAAACCGTGAAAAGATATGCACACTACGCCTCGGAGGTCCTGACTCTCTTCAACACCGTTTATGATGACTTCACAGATCTATTCAACGTAACCTTGGATAATATAGATGCACAGTTTTTCATTCCAGACTTCGAGACTCTTCTCTCCGTTGGCGGGTACGTGCCCTTCACCGGACAGACACTGGGTGAAATCAACATCAACATTTTCTTCGTAAGAGCTGTGAACGGGACGATTGAAGCCATCGCGTTACATGAGCTCATTCACCACTTTCTGTGGGAAGCCAGGTTATCCCCTGATCTTTTCCTCTGGTTTCATGAAGGCGTAGCGCAGTTTGTAAGCATTGAATCTGTGAACGATCTAGGTTACGAAGGAGCAGCTATGGAAAGAGACAGACTAGAGCAGGGCGTGACTTACTACATCCCGCAGACAGGAGTGAATCTGGGTTATCTACAACAGTGGACTCCAAATAGTCAGCCGGTGGACGTCAGCAGAAACTACGTGGCTTCCTATTACGTTATCAGTCGGCTAGCTGAGCAATACGGTGGGCTCGACTTTTACATGAGGTTTTTTGAGCTAATACGAGAACTGGAAGTCGAAAACGACAGTGAGCTTGCTCTCCATCTGTGCTTAGCAGCGAATGCTTCGGTCGACTTGAAACTCAAACTGTGGGGATTCAACATTCACCTCTTATATACTGGATCAGAGGTTTCTCCCGAACTGATTTACGAAGCTGAAAAAGCTCTAGACAACCTAAGCCCAATGTTCATACCCTACAACCTGGTGGCGAAATTTCTTTACCAACAAGCTTTGCTTCAGCTTGACCGCGGAGACACAGAACGAGCAGACCAGCTACTCAAGGCAACCATTTCCCTGGCGAATCTAGCTCCATTCTTGACGTTGCTGACCCTAGTCGCCATTCTTGCAGTCCTTTTGTATGTTCTCCGCAGGCGCCCCCCAGAGCCAAGCATGAAATCCCCACCCGTACCACCCAACTTCAACGAGACGAGCACGTAGCATCGTCCGGTTCTCTCCCAGAAACGTGCTTCAGATAAATCAATAATCACGCAAAACTTAAGAGAACAACTCCACCCGCATAACTACGCAGAGCAACATGCGGCCGTAGTCTAGCCTGGTTCAGGACTTCGGCCTCCCATAGACGCATTATGGAGAGAGCCGGCGACCCGGGTTCAAATCCCGGCGGCCGCATCAGAACTGCTCAGAGTATGAATGGTTCAGGAGCTTTTCCAAGGCAATCTCTTATTTGGCTATGGTTATATTAAAGGTGAGTCAAATGAAAGCCACTGCCGTAGCATACCCTATTCAGGGGCTGATAAAATATCATGGAATGAGAAAGCCTGAGCAGAGAATCCCTTATCACGACAGCATCTCTGTTTGTGTTCAGGCATGTAACACCAAGACCACGGTTGAAACATCAGATTCCTCAAAGGAAAACGTGGTCATCCTTAACGGAGAAGAACTGGGGGGACGAGAGAAGGTCAGAGCAGAAGCGATCCTCAACGAACTGAAACGATCCGCGGGGTTCTCTGGCAGCTTCAAAGTGGTTTCCGAAAACAGCTTCAAAGTAGGCAAGGGTCTAGGGTTTTCAGCCTCGGGCTTTGCCGCTCTAGGTGTAGCTGCCTCTCAAGCACTGGATCTTTACCTTGACCCGACTTCGCTCTCAGAAACTGTCCGATTAGGCGCTGGTTCTGCCACGAGGAGCCTTGCAGGAGGCTTTGCCATATGGTACGCCAACAAGAGCGGAAGGTCCTATGCTGAACAATTGGATACCCAGCACCCCAAGGAGTTTTCGATGTTGGTTGTACCAGTTCATTCGGATGTGAAGACGGATGAAGCTCATGCTGAGGTGCTGAGCTCGCCTCTTTTCAAGGCAAGATTGAGATATGTTGGCGCCATGTTGAAAACAATGAAGGACGCCGTGAAAGAGGGAGATGTGGCCACCATTGGAAAGCTGGCTGAAGAAGACACGTTGAATCTGCATGCGATTACCATGACTGGCAAGTCGCATATGGTGCTTTGGGAACCGGATACCTTGCGCGTTATGAAAGAGGTCGCTCGAATGAGAAAGGACGGAATCACCGCGTGGTACTCAATGGACACTGGACCATCCGTTTTCATCAACACTTACAAGAAAAATATGGAAGTCATTGCCAAACGCCTTCACAAAATAGGAATTGGAAATGTTATTGCCAGTGGAGTAGGCGGAAAACCATTCCTGACCGATAGGCATCTTTTCTGAGAAGCTTATATACATCAGTCTGCTTCTTTGCAACATCGCGGGTTGCTGTAATACTCTTGACTCACAGTAACTAAGCCAAGGTTTTGTGTCAAAATGGCGCGGCTGTTTTCGTCAGCCCAATTTGAAACCGTTAGCAGAGTTTTCATGTCAACTATCAGCATGGTGCATGGGCAGCTCAGCAGCTTAACGGAACCAAATTCTGTAGGATTTTCCTTCTTCAGCACTTCCTCTGCCACAGCAAGGTTCAATGATACTCTGCGTCGTCTGGCGTTGTTTAGCGAGGTCTTTAGGCTGTTCATAATTGACAGATGTGATATGAATAAGGTGATTTCCCTTTTTGCAGATTTTACGAGGTCGTTCATCTTTCGGATGATGTTTCTCTGTCCTCTTATGATGTAGGCGAGTTCGATTTCCTGCGGTTGCTCTGCGCTTTCATGGATGGGTGAAAGAAGATTGATCAACGTGTCGGCCTTCGCCATCTTTTCGTTCACGGTTTGCGCTAAATGGCTTTTCAAGTTGGTTATCGCTTCTTTTGGGTGGACGGCATTGTAGATGTTTGGGACGCCTCGTTGAACGATTGCCATTCCCTTTTTGAGAAGTCCATCGAGCGCATAGTAGATTTTTGAGTCAGGGATGCGAGTTTCCTTGCATATGGTGCTGGCAGAAATGTTTGGGCGAGCCAACAACGCTACATATGTAGCGGCTTCGTACGTTGAGAGCCCAAGCTCTTTCAGCTGAGACAAGATTTTCTCTTTGGCAAACGTTTCCGTGATTTCGACCATAACATATTGCCTTCCGTTCTCTGATAAGAGGTTGTCAGAAAACCCTTAAATAGTTTTCTCCTACCAACTAGTAGTAGCAGAATCGGTGCGTGGTTCAGATGAAAAACGAGGAAATTAAAGAAAAAGTGAAACAAGCCTATAGCCAACGAGCGGAGAGAATCGGAAATGCCAAGAACGCAACATCTTCTTGTTGCACCACAAGCGCTTCCCAATGTTGTCCATCTCCAGCTCAGACGCTAGAAAGACTTGGGTACTCTGCAGAAGAAGTCAGGGCTCTACCAGAAACCGTAACTAAACTCTCCGCTGGATGTGGCAACCCAACTGGTCTCTCAGGACTGAAACCTGGTGAATCGGTGTTGGATCTAGGTTCTGGGGGTGGTATCGATGCCTTCTTGGCTGCTCGAAAAGTTGGAGAAGAGGGACGAGTCATTGGAGTGGACTTTTCTGAAAAGAGTGTTGCCATCGCACGAAAAAACGCTAAGAAAACAAAAACCAAGAATGTAGAGTTCAGGCTTGGCGACTTGGAAAACTTGCCTGTCGATGACGGAACTGTCGATGTGGTCATCAGCAACTGTGTTATCAATCTGGTTCCAGATAAGGAGAAGGTGTTCAAAGAAGCGTATAGAGTTTTGAAATCAGGCGGACGCATGATAGTCTCTGACATCGTGACTGACAAGAAGCTGCCTCAATCGATAAGAGATGATCCAGTTCTTTGGAGCAGTTGTGTGGGCGGAGCACTACCCGAGCAGGAATACCTAGGAGCCATCAGCAAGGCGGGATTCCAAAAT